>Ga0208297_1000089_pt1 | contig 252353 bp, 218 predicted proteins | sample LMS_cellobiose_e_FD_187367 | JGI IMG/M metagenome (GOLD analysis project Ga0208297, IMG submission 187367) | Rumen-fistulated moose microbial communities from Alaska, USA - LMS_cellobiose_enrichment (SPAdes) (version 2) | ecosystem: Host-associated > Mammals > Digestive system > Stomach >...
CGATAACGCTGTCCGCGTCGTCTGCAAGTCCGACGGTGTTCTACGTGATGTTGCCTGCGGGTGATTACAGTGACGGGTTCAACGTGAAGGCGTATGGCAACAACGGCACTATTGAGCTGCTTGACAAGGATTTCACGAGTGTTTCGACTGTAGAGCGGAACAGGCTGTACCTGCTTGCCTCGACACAGGTGTCGGGAGTTCCTGCGGTGACCACGAGTACGGCTACTTCGATAGCTACCACCACTGCTACTTTGAACGGCAACCTGACATACGCGGGTGTCCCTACGATAACGGAGAAGGGATTTGTATATAGCCCTACTGCCAGCACTACCAGCGCGCTTATTGTAGACGGCAGTGGTTGCACCAAAGTCACGGTGGACGGCACTGACACGGGAGATTACACGTACAACGCCACAGGGTTGGGTGTGGGTACGAAATACTATGTGAGGGCGTATGCCACGAACAGTGTCAACACTGTTTACGGCGATGTTGTTGAGTTCACGACATCATCAATTCCGGGTGCGCTTAAGGGATTGTTCTCTATTGACGACTCCGGTACACAGGTGTATTTCTCAAAGAGCAACTTGGTTTATAACAGCAAGTATATGTTCAACGATGACCAGACATACTATGTTAATACTGCTTCATTGAGTGCCAATCCGCGTACATTCTTCAACTGGAGCACTACGCAAGGCATGGCGAGCCGGACGATATACGACAGTGACGGCAGCACCTCGTGCGGCACCGGTTGGAGGATACTCACAAAAGACGAGTGGAGTTATCTTATCGGCCGCACTGTAAACGGTAACACTGGAGACGGCGGGGCATACCGTAGAGTAACATTGACTGACAGCAAGGACGGGAAGGCGGAAGTATATGGTATGATAATCTTTCCTGATAACTATACAGGGACCGTGCCGTCGAGCGGAGCGTCCATTACGAAGACGACATTCGTGAACGACTACGAGTCTGTGGGTTGCGTGTTCCTGCCAGTCGCTGGCTACTCGGATGGTTCCTCGGTGTACAATGCCACTACGAGCGGCCTCTACTGGTCTTCCACGGAGCACAGTGACGCCCGCCTCGCCTTCCGCTTGTTATTCCTTTCGAGCGAGGTCGGCATGGGCGGCTTCAGCAAGACTATCGGCATCTCGGTGCGGTTGGTTTTGGCCACTGAGTGATTTTCCTGTGCCGAGGCCAGACGAAGCTCAGCTCCGTGTTTCGTCGGTTGCTGTAGAGTGCGGGCGGCGCGCCAGCGACGCTTGTGAAGAAACGGCGAGAGGTCCCTCAGCCGCAGGGCACCAGCCAGGGCTGCGGCAACAAGTAGGCATCGTCCTCGCCAAATGAATGGAGGAGAGTTCCCGGCAACGGGTATTCTCCCCTTTTTTTGTGAAGATTGGGGCAATAAAATCGGAGCGGAATCGTTGTCTTTGTAGAGATTAGGTTTGATTGTTATGAAGAGAATCAGGATATTCATTAGCAGTGTTCAAAGCGAATTCGCAAAGGAGAGAGCTCTGCTTAGTCAGTATATCAGGACAGATGCGCTGCTCGGACAGTTCTTCGTGCCTTTTATCTTTGAGGACTTGCCGGCTTCGGAGATTTCCGCTTAGAAGGCTTACCTCACGCAGGCGGTGGGCTTTGTGATGTCGCGTATCGATGCCCGTGTGGGGAAGCGCGATGAGTCTGCGGATGCACCGGTGGAATATGAGTTGCCGGAGAGCGCAGTGGCTGAGGTGATTGCGCATCCGCTGTTCCTGACGGGGTATATCGAGCATCTGGGTACGGGCACGACGGATATGATTCGCGACTGCGAGGAGTATGGGCTGCGTGCGCCGGAGTTTGTTCAGGCAGAGGACTTCCGAACGATTATCTGGCGGAAGGAAAAAGTGTCAGAGCAGGATGAAAAAGTATCCAAGCAGGATGAAAAAGTACCCAAGCTCGTTGGAAAAGTAACCAAGCCGGGCGAAAAAGTAACCGAGCAGGATGGAAAAAGTACCCAAGTGAAGTTGACGGCCAAGCAGAAGAAAGTATTGGAGTTCTGCGACGAAACGCCTCGTACGGCACAGGAGATTCTGGATATGCTTGGGGTACAGAATCAGAACAAGACCCGCCAGCAGTACACGACCAAATTGGTATTGCTTGGTGTTCTGCGTCCGACGACCATTCACAGGAACGACTCGAACCGAAAGTCAGCACTTTCTTAAAAGAGACCTTGGGTCTCGCCATCCACGAGGGTAAGACGCGAATCATCAACATCAGAAGAGGCGTTGATTTTCTGGGCGGCTACCTGCTACCGTATGTTCGACTACGAAGTGAGGCATTTTTATGGGATAAAGCCGGTAGTCTTTAGTCTTTAGTCTTTAGTCTTTAGTTTTTTGTTTTTTTAAATTTTTCATCAAAATTAAAATTTGAAAGTATTTCAAAGGATATTTTCTAAAAATATTGCTTTTCATTTTAAAAAATGAAAATTTTTTGTTATCTTTGCAAGTTTATTATGTAATTGTATGGCAAAAAAAATCTTTTCTGACTTAATCAGGCTAACCTGATGACATATTCGCATGGAAAATATTATTCTCTGTCGAGAAAATCCAACATAAACGCAAAACGAAAAAAATAATATGGATTATATCAAGATAAAAGGCCTTCAGAAAGAAGAAGTGAAAGGTTTAGTAAAGGAATGGGTAAAACTTTATCCTCATTCTTTCAACCCTGAGGTGAATTTTTGGTTTTACGAACTCGCTGATAATCAGATTGTTATAGGTTTGCATGACGATTTGAGTACTTTGGCGGTGAGTCTTCTCGTTATATATCTGACTTCGGCATTGAAAGACGTGCCCGACAGCGAACCTGCCGTGGCTTACCTCACCGTTGACGACAACGAGATTCTTCTGAAGCAAAATTACGGCCGTCGCGCCAAGATTTTCGCTAAATCGACCGATGAAGACAATACGGGCGTGATTATTTTGCTCGAAAATAATTATTGCGTGGAATATTATTTCAAGGGGAAAGCGCATCAGCTCAAAAATTCGGGTCTCGTTTTTGATGAGCCGTCGGATGTTACGAGTGCGGAATCTGTTGAGAATGATAGGAAAGACGAGATTTTTGTGGGTGACATAGTGCCTAAGAAAGAAATTGAGAAGTCGTTGGAGCCGGATGCCTCGCCGTTGAAAAAACTGATGTGGTACGCCATCTGCACCGCTGTGGGTCTCGGCATCGGATTTTTATTGGTTTATTTGTTTTTTTGATTTTGAATGTGTGAAAGATGATTGAGAAATTCCAAAAATATATCGAAGAGCAACACCTTATAAGTAAAGGTGACCGCATTCTCGTGGCTTTGAGCGGCGGCATCGACTCCATGGTGCTGGCGGAATTGCTGAGAAAATGCGGCTACGACATAGCTTTCGCACATTGCAATTTTCATTTACGTGGTGAAGATTCAGACGGCGACGAGCTGTTTGTCCGTGACTACGCTGCAAGGGTAGGTGTGAGGCTCTTCGTCAGACAGTTCGATACCCTTGAATACGTTGATACTCAGAAAGTTTCGGTTGAAATGGCCGCCCGTGAACTGCGTTACGCATGGTTCAACGATTTGGTCAACGCCAACGAATACTTAAATTCGACAGGCTCAAACCGTGACGTGCCGGAACGAACTGAATGGACAAGTCTCCGTTTCGATAAATTGGCACTCGCTCATCATGCCGACGACCAGATAGAAACGTTTTTCATTAATCTTTTGCGCGGCTCCGGAATCAAGGGACTGAAAGCTATGCAGCCACGTAACGGCATGTATGTCAGACCGTTACTGTGGGCTTCGAGAGAAGAGATAAATAATTTTGCTCTGGAAAACAATATCCAATGGAGAGAAGACACTACAAATCAAAAGACGGTGTATCTCAGAAATAAGATACGCCATGAACTGATGCCTGTTTTTGACGAAATCAAATCCGGGGCAAGAGAGAAAATTATTGAATCAATAAATCACTTAGCTTCTGAAAATCAATTATATAGACAACTTTTAAAAGAAAAAATTTCTCATATAGAGAAAGTGGAAGGCGTGTTGCATTCAATACCAAAAAGTCATTTCGAACAATGCGATTGTTCCTTACGTCATTTCGAGCAGAGCGAAGCGAAGTCGGGAAATCTTTTTTATCAAAAACAACTCCTTTTTGAGTGGATTCGAGAGTTCGGCTTCTCCTTTTCGCAATGCGAGTCGATATTTTCTGTCATGGATTCTGAACCTGGACGAGAGTTCTATTCTCCTGATTATCAATTGGTTGTGGAAAAAGATACGATAGAAATATTCCCAATCAAAAAAATAGGTTCGGAAAAAATACAGAATCTTTCGGAAAATAAAAATTTTTCATGTACAAAATTTCCGAAACCAATTGATTTTCAGATAGAAAAGAATAATCCAAACATTGCTCAACTTGATTTTGACAAGTTAAAATTTCCGTTGAAATTACGTTCATGGCAGCACGGCGACCGTTTCAAACCCATAGGAATGCATGGAACAAAACTCGTGTCAGATTTCTTTAACGATTTTAATTTCAGTGAGTTCCAAAAAAGAAACACCTTAATTTTGACTGATTCTGACGGTGAGATTCTTTGGATTGTCGGATATCGCATCGACGACAGATTTAAAATCACTGATAAAACAAAAATGATATATGCAATCATTTTCGGATAATTTTTTGTATATTTGTAAAATTAATTTAAAAGTATTTGAATTTTATAACTTATTGAATAACAATTATCTATGAAAAAAATTACAATTTTTTTAGTTACGTTTTTCGCATTGATGTCGTCTTTAGCGTCGTTTGGTCAGATTTATGATCCGGTGCAGTGGAGTTTTTCTTCCGAGCCCTTGGGACAAAACGAGTATAACGTCATTTTTAGGGCTGACATCGAGGCTGGGTGGCACGTATATTCTCAGAATATTGCCGACGGCGGTCCTATTCCTACCACTTTCTATTTTGATGAAAGTTCTGATTATCAGCGTGTTGGTGATGTAATGGAGAGTAAGTCAATTGAATTAGACGACCCCGTCTTTGGCATGGTGCTTCGTTATTTTGAAAACGAGGCTGTTTTCACACAGAAAGTGAAAATCATTGATAATCAACCTGTTACAGTTAAAGGTGAATTGGAGTATATGGTATGTAACGACGGTCAGTGTCTGCCTCCTACACCTGTGGAGTTTGAAATCAGCCTCGGCACGGCTGTCAATGCGGCGTCGGCCGAACATGAAAGCGACAGCCTTCTTGCCATGATTTTACAGGCTATCCTTTGGGGCTTGGCGGCGTTGTTCACCCCATGCGTCTTCCCGATGATACCTATGACGGTGTCGTTTTTCCTGCACGGCAGCGAGAACAAGGCGGCGGGACGTTTTAAAGCTATCATGTATTTCATCTTCATAGTGTTATTATACACCTTGCCGATTGCTATCATCATCATGGTGACATGGATTTTCGGCGGCGACAGCGTGACGGGCGACATCTTCAACTGGCTTTCGACACATTGGCTGCCTAATATCATATTCTTCCTCGTTTTTATGGTGTTTGCGGCATCGTTCTTCGGTGCGTTTGAAATAGTTTTGCCAAGCAGCATGGTCAATAAATCGGATGCAAAATCGGATAAGCAAGGTCTCGCCGGTGTCTTCTTCATGGCTCTGACGCTTGTCCTCGTCTCTTTCGCCTGTACCGGTCCTATCGTAGGCACCGTCTTGATAAAATCGACATCAGGCGAGTTCTGGACGCCGATTCTCACCATGTTCTGTTACGCCTGCACTTTCGCGTTGCCGTTCATGCTCTTCGCGCTCTTCCCTTCAATGCTGAAAAACTTGCCGAAAAGTGGCGGATGGCTCAACACAGTGAAGGTGGTCCTCGGCTTCATCGAGGTGGCTCTCGGTTTTAAGTTCCTGAGCGTGGCCGACCAGACCTACCACTGGCATCTGCTCGACCGCGAGGTGTATCTCGGCATCTGGATTGTTTGCTTCACCTTGTTGGGATTTTATCTCCTTGGTAAGATTAGATTCAAAAACGACGACCCCGTCGAGTCACTCAGTGTCGGTCGCCTGATATTGAGCATCACGGTCTTTACCTTTGTGGTATATATGATTCCGGGAATGTGGGGCGCTCCTTTGAAGGCTCTCTCAGGCTACCTGCCGCCACAACAGACTCTCGATTTCGATTTGAAACGTATAAATCAGGAAAATGCCGATAAAGTTATAGAATATATACAACAAAATATCAAGGCAATTCCTGCCGGTCAACAGAGCCAACAAGAAGCGAGACCTGTTGCTGAGTTGTGCGAAGAACCGTATTATGCTGATATCTTCCACCTGCCGCACGGACTGAAAGGCTATTTCGATTACAAACAGGCCCTGGCCTGTGCAAAGGCACAAAATAAACCTCTTTACGTCGATTTTACCGGTCACGGATGCGTCAACTGCCGCGAGATGGAAGCTAATGTGTGGAACGATCCTCGCGTGCTGAAGATGTTGCGCGAAGATTATATCATAGTGGCTCTTTATGTCGATGATAAGACGAAACTGCCTGAAGATGAATGGGTTACAGGTGGTGATGGTAAATTGAAGAAGACTATCGGACGTAAATATGCCGATTTTCAAATATCTAAGTTCCGAACCAACGCACAGCCGTATTATTGTCTCATGGGACACAACGGCGAGTTGCTACACGAGCCGCGAGCATATAACCTCAACAAAGACGAATTCGTGCAGTTCCTGCAGGAAGGATTAGATAATTTTAAAAGTGGAGTTTCGGTAAGAAAAATTGATATTGAATAAAAAATTCCACTTTTCTGTCAACTTTCAAAACTTTTTTGTATCTTTGTAGAAAGTATTTAAGTTGAAGATTGCTGTAAATACACGGTTGTTGTTGAAAGACAAGCTTGAAGGCATTGGTTGGGTGGCTTTCGAGACGCTCAGCCGTATGGTGAAGGCTCATCCTGAAGTGGAGTTTTATTTTTTCTTTGACCGGAAACCTGATTCGAAATTCATTTTTGCGGATAATGTCAAGCCGGTGGTGCTTTTTCCGCCGGCACGACATCCGTTTTTGTATATCATTTATTTTGAAATATCTGTAGCAAGAGCTTTGCGCAAAATAAAACCTGATGTTTTCCTCTCTCCGGATGCTTACTTGTGCTTGCGTTCTAAAACGCCGCAAATCGCTGTGTTTCATGATATTAACTTCGAACATTTTCCACATGACTTCCCTAAGATAGCTTTGTGGCATTATAAGAGATTTTTCCCGAAATTTGCTAAAAAAGCTGATAAAATCATCACTGTATCTGAATTTTCAAAGCAAGATATTGTAGAAAATTATAAGGTTGAACCAGATAAGATTCAGGTCGTTTATAATGGTGCCAACGAAGGTTTCAAGCCTCTTTCTGAAGAGGAGAAAGCAAAGGTTAGAAGGCAATATACTGCTGGTTATCAATACTTTATGTTTGTCGGTTCTTTGCATCCGCGGAAAAATCTGGAACGTTTGTTTCCTGCTTTTGATAAATTCAAGGAGGCGACCGCTTCCGATGCTATGTTGTTGATTGTAGGAGAGAAACGTTGGTGGACTGGAGCGATACAGAAAGCGTATAAGTTGTTGAAACACAAGGATGATGTAGTTTTTGTGGGGCATTTGCAGATAGAGGAGCTGCATCGTGTTACGGCGGCTGCTTTCGCATCGGTTTATGTGTCTTATTTTGAGGGCTTCGGCATTCCTATTGTGGAGGCATATCGTTGCGACGTGCCGGTGATAACATCCAACGTCACCTCGATGCCTGAAGTGGCTGGCGATGCCGCACTTCTCGTTGACCCGTTTGATATTGACTCGATAGCCGACGCGATGGTTAAGATTTTAGATGAAGACACGCGTAAGTCGTTGATAGAGAAAGGAAAAACACGAAGAAACGATTTCTCTTGGGACACCGCTGCCATGCAATGGTGGAATGTCATAAAAAACGTAATTAAATAACTGTGGACGCGGTTTACCGCGTCGCACCCAAAAAATAAAAACATTATGAAAATATTAGTATTAGGTTCAGGCGGTCGCGAACATGCTTTGGCATGGAAAATCGCCCAAAGTGAAAGAGTATCAAAGGTTTACATTGCCCCGGGCAATGCCGGCACCGCCACTGTAGGCGAAAATGTGCCTATCAACATCGCTGATTTTCAAGCAGTTAAAGATGCAGTCTTGAAAAATCAAATCGACATGGTTGTTGTCGGACCTGAACAACCTTTAGTTGATGGCATCGTTGATTTCTTTAAGTCAGACACCAATCTGAAAGATGTTAAGATAATCGGTCCTGGTAAACAAGGCGCACAACTCGAAGGCAGCAAGGCTTTTGCGAAGCTGTTTATGGAAAAATACGGCATCCCGACGGCAGAATGTTTCACCGTCACGGAAAAAAATCTGAATGAGGGACTGCGTTATCTGACTACTCTCAAGGCTCCTTATGTTCTCAAAGCTGATGGTCTCGCCGCAGGTAAAGGTGTGTTGATTATCAATGACTTAGACAAGGCGCAGAAGGAATTGAAAGCTATGCTGTCCGGTAAATTCGGAACGGCTTCCGCCAAAGTTGTCATCGAAACATTTCTCAAAGGCGTGGAAGTGTCGATGTTTGTGCTTACCGACGGTAAAAATTATGTGATTCTTCCCGAGGCCAAGGATTACAAACGTATCGGCGATGGCGACACTGGTCTCAATACTGGCGGCATGGGTGCGATATCACCGGTGCCTTTTGTGACACCCGAGTTTGTGAAAAAAGTAGAGGAACGCATCATAAAACCGACAATTAAGGGTCTGAAAAATGAGAAAATCGACTATAAAGGCTTCATTTTCTTCGGTTTGATGAACTGCGATGGCGAGCCGTATGTGATTGAATATAACGTGAGGATGGGTGACCCCGAGACCGAAAGCGTCATGACACGTATCGACTCCGACTTCGCGATGTTGCTTTGTGCTTGTGCGCAAGGGAAACTCAATGAGGCTCCTTATCAGGTGAGTGCGGATACGTCGGTGACGGTGGTGCTTGCATCGGGTGGCTATCCTGAGAGTTACACTAAAGGCATGGAAATAACAGGGTTGGAAAATGTGTGTCCATGCTGTGTTATCGCGCACGCCGGTACGAAACTTAATGCGGATAACAAGCTCGTGACATCAGGCGGTCGCGTCATGACAGTGACGGCACACGGCAGAAATATTGAAGAGGCAAGGAATATAGCGTATCATAACGTGAAAATGATAATGTTTGAAGGCAAAAACTATCGTCATGATATTGGCCTCGACTTGCTGAATATGTGATGCTTAAGTTTTTCAGATACAGTTACATAGCGCAACTTGTCGTGATAGTACTCCTGACGGTGGCGTTGTGGGTGCCGGTTTTCGTCCGTCAACCCGATGTGGTTATGGTAAATAACCCCATGACACCTTTATACAACATCATCGCAAATTTTTTTGAGTTCTCACACACCGGATTTTCATTGTTCGTATTCGCGATATTTATAGCGAGTGTCTTCTTTTTTAATGCTATGATGTCTGTAAATCAATTGGTTACGCGAAATAGTAGCATTGGTGCCTTGGTGTTCGTGATTTGTCTGTGTTGTGTGCCGTTACAACATGAATTTTATTCATTCCTCATGGCTTGTCCCTTGATAATGATGGCAATGCAGATAATCTATCTGATTTATCTTGTTGATAAACCAGAGTCTTATTTGATGAACGCCGGACTTTTCATAGCACTCGCCTCGATGGTGTATCTCCCGTCTATCATATTGATAATCTGGGTGTTACTATCGATGCTTATAATGAATTTCAGAAAGTTTCGACATTATTTAATTCCTCTCGTGGGTTTCATCACGCCGTATTTTCTGCTGTTTGCCTATTTTTATTTTTCACGGACAATAATTGAAAATATCGGTGCTTATTCATTGATTTTCAATGAATTACATCTTGTTAAATACGGTCTTGATACTATGGAAATCATTACCTTGCTGATTGTCGGCTTGATTTTGACTTGGTCAATTTTCAAGATACGGTCAGGAAATGCCGACCATTCCGTAAGCACAACGAAGAAAGTGACGGTGACGATATTGCTGTTTTTTTTCGGGTTGCTGATGCTGTTTATGCAAAAGCCTGTTTTATGTAACGGATTGATTTTCTTGGTGTTATCGGTTTTTGTCTCAATGGCGTTATGTTATGTTAAAAAGTCAAGAATCATTAATATTGTAATCATTGTGATGATTGTTGCTGTACTTGCGATTCAATATTTGCCAATATTTGGAGTAAGATTATGAATTTAAAGCCGTTTTTCACCGAAACACTTGTCGAGGCAGGTTGTGATGAGGCTGGGCGGGGTTGCATCGCCGGTCCGGTGGTCGCTGCCGCTGTGATACTACCCCGTGGCTCAGACTTTCCCGATTTTGATGACTCAAAAAAACTCAACGAGAGACAACGAGAGATATTGAGAATCAAGGTGTTAGATAATGCGTTGGCTTATGGTGTCGGCATCGTCTCCGCACAGGAAATCGACGAAATCAACATATTGAATGCCTCGTTTCTTGCCATGCATCGTGCCATCGCGCAACTGAAAGTGACACCAGAACTGCTTCTCATTGACGGTAACCGCTTCAATCCTTATCCTAATATCAAACATCAATGTATAGTGGGCGGCGATGCTAAATATCAGGCCATCGCAGCGGCTTCCATCTTGGCAAAAACAACTCGTGACCATATTATGGAAGAGCTTGATAATCAGTATCCTACATATAATTGGAAGAAAAACAAAGGCTATCCGACCATAGAACACAAAAACGCTGTCGCGGAACATGGCATGTCGCCATTTCACCGAAAGACGTTCAATATGTCGATTCAACTGAAATTATTTTAGTTTTGTGAAACAATATCTTTCTTTCCACGTTATATAAGAAAAATGATTATGGCAAACACTAAGATACTTTGGGCCGATGATGAAATTGAACTTCTCAGGCCGCATATAATGTTTTTGGAGCAGAAAGGCTACGACGTGGAGACTGCCAACAATGGCAGTGACGCGGTGGAGATGGTGAAGAACGACCATTTCGACATTGTTTTTCTTGATGAACAGATGCCAGGCATCTCGGGCGTGGAGGCTTTGGAGAAAATAAAATCGGAGTTTCCCAACCTGCCTGTCGTGATGATAACGAAAAGCGAGGAGGAACGCATCATGGATGACGCCATAGGCAGTAATATAGCCGATTATCTGATAAAACCAGTTAATCCCAACCAGATTTTGCTTTCGCTGAAGCGTAATCTCGAAAACAAGAAGCTTGTAGATGAAAAATCGACCTCGAAATATCAGCAGGAATTTCGCAGGATAGGCATGGATTTGAATAACAATCTTGACTTTGATGAATGGGTCGGTGTTTATAAAAACATCACTCGGTGGGAGATTGAGCTTCAGAAATCGACTGACGAAGGGATAAAAGAGGTGCTTTTCTTACAAAAACAAGAGGCAAACAAACAGTTCTCGCGTTATGTGGAAAAAAATTATTGCGACTGGGTGTCGGGACGTGGCGGCAGGAAGCCGGTGATGTCGCATACCGTCGTGCGCGATAAGATTCTTCCAAGACTCTCCAGTGACGATAAACCGTTGTTTTTCATATTGATAGACAATCTGCGCTATGACCAGTGGAAGTCAATTCAGCCACTTATCGAGACGTATTTCCGTGTGGAAGATGACGATATTTATTACAGCATCTTGCCGACGACGACGCAGTATGCGCGTAACGCCATCTTTGCCGGCCTTATGCCACTTGAGATACGCCGTTATTATCCGAAATACTGGCTTGACGAAGAGGACGAAGGCACGAAAAACCAGTTTGAAGGCGAGCTTCTTGGCGAACAGCTGCGCCGTTACGGTAAAAATATCAAATATTCTTACAACAAGGTGTTGAACCTGGCAGCAGGCAAGAAACTTTATGAGCAGATGAGTAATCTGATGCAAAACAAACTCAACGTCATAGTCTATAACTTTGTCGATATGCTGTCGCATGCGCGTACCGAGATGGAGATTATCCGCGAACTTGCCGACGATGAGGTGGCTTACCGCTCGCTGATGCTCTCGTGGTTTGAGCATTCATCGCTTTTCGACATGATGCGTTTCATCTCACAAAAAGGCTGCGACGCTGTTGTCACTACCGACCACGGCTCTATCTGGGTGAAAAATCCTGTGAAGATTTTGGGCGATAAGGCAGTGAATACAAATCTGAGATATAAATATGGTAAATCGTTGAAATACAATGCAAAAGAAGTGTTTGAAGTGAAAGAACCGGAGAAGATTTTCCTGCCTCGCATCAACGTCTCTACGTCGTATGTCTTCGCACGTTCCAGCGATTTCTTCGCCTATCCCAACAATTACAACTATTATGTGAATTATTATAGGAACACATTCCAGCATGGCGGCATTTCCATGAATGAGATGATGATTCCGGTGTCTTATCTTAAGGCAAAATAGTTTCTCCCCGTCATTTCGAACGGAGCGAAGCGGAGTCGAGAAATCTAAAAAAATGAAAATAAAATGTTAGAAAAGATTTTTAATATCAACAGTGTTGATGAGCTTTCGCAGATTTCAGAACTGCTAATAAGTTGGCGCGACAAGTCGAATATCATCGCATTTTACGGTACCATGGGTGCCGGAAAGACCACGCTTATCAAAAATCTTTGTCATAAACTCATGGTTACCGATGAGGTTAATAGTCCGACGTTTGCCCTTGTAAATGAATATCTTACGCCGGTTGAAGGCTCAATTTTTCATTTCGATTTTTACAGAATAAAGAAGCTGGAAGAGGTCTATGACATCGGCTATGAAGATTATTTTTACAGTGGAAAACTATGCCTTCTCGAATGGCCGGAACTCATCGATTCTCTGATGCCTGACCATTTTGTCAAGGTGGAGATTTCACTTGGAAATACTGATAATTCCAGAAAAATAAAATGCTCGGTTGTATAGACGTCATTTCGACCGAAAGTAGTGGAGAAATCTTAAAATAAAAGCACATGATTCTTTATAAAGATAATATATCTTTTTTACCGGTAATTATTGATTCTCATACAAAAACGTTTGTTCTTGCAGATGAAAATTCCGATAAGTTATGCTTGGCGTTTCTTCAAAAACAAGGCGTTTTTACCAAAGATTTTGTTAAAATAATTATCCCTTCTGGAGAAAACAATAAAAACATTGGTACAGTTCAGTATATTTGGACTCAACTTATTGATAATCATGCTGATAGAAAATCGTTACTACTCAATTTAGGTGGTGGCGTGGTGTCAGATATGGGCGGGTTTGCGGCTTCGTGTTACCAGCGAGGCATCGACTTTGTAAATATCCCGACTACGCTTCTCGCGATGATTGATGCTTCTGTGGGTGGTAAGACAGGTGTTGATTTTCAAGGACTTAAAAATCAGATAGGAGTGTTTGCACAGCCGCTCGCGGTGTTCGTTTTGTTTGATTTTCTTGAAACATTGCCGCAACGTGAGATGCTTTCGGGTCTGGCGGAGATAATAAAATACGGTTTTATCGTAGATAAATATTTCTTGAAAGCTCAACTGCCTCTGAATCATGACTTTATAGTAAAATCCATTGAAATCAAGGAAGAGATAACAAAAAATGACGCGACTGAACAAGGCAGGCGTAAAATATTGAATTTTGGTCACACTATCGGACACGCTTTGGAGACTTATCTGATTGATACTGAACAATTTATCAAGCATGGAGAAGGTGTGGCACTTGGTATGTTATCTGCTTTATATCTTTCAGAGAAATATTGCGGACTCGACCATAAATGGACAATGTTTTATAAAGATTTATATAGAAAAATTTTCAATAGATTCATTTTCAATGATTTATCCGTTGAAAAATTGTTGGAGATAATGCGTCACGACAAGAAAAATCAAGGCGGTGACATTCGTTTTGTGCTTGTTGAAGAACCCGGAAAACCCGTTTATGACGTTGTTGTAGAACCAAAGGATATTATCGATTCTATTAACTATCTCATTGATTATCAGAAAGATGAAAATTATTTCGGCAAATAGTGATTTCGATGTCGATGTAAGTCTCGACGGCAGCAAAAGCGAGAGCAACCGCGCCTTGATGGTTTGTCATTATGGAGGTTTTTCGCCCCGTGTGAAAAATATTTCACAATCTGACGACACCAAATTATTGTCGGAAATCCTTGTTGAGACACAATTCAGCACGTCTCGGGAGAAAACCGAACCACACAAAATCTGTTGTCACAATGCCGGCACCGTTTTTCGTTTTTTGACGACGGCATTGTCAATGCGTCAGGGTGAGTGGCTGCTGACTGGCAATGCGAGGATGTTACGTCGTCCTATAGGCGAGCTTGTCGAGGCGTTACGTCAGTTTGGAGCTGACATTGAATATTGTGAAAAGGAAGGATTTCCTCCTTTGCTGATACACGGAAGTCCGGTGGCTGAGCCTGTCGAAGCCACCGCTGAAATCACTGTAAACATTAGTAAAAGCTCGCAATTCGCGACGTCGCTGCTGTTAGCCGCGCCAACGTTGCGCGGTGGTATGAAGTTGCATCTGGACGGCGCGGCTTCGTCGTTGCCGTATTTGGAGATGACGCTTGACACGATGCGTAAATATGGAGCGAAAATCCATCGTGACGGCTTAGATATTTTTATACAACATTCTGATTATCAAGATGTTGAGTATATTGTGGAACCCGATTGGAGTGGAGCCTCGTATTGGTATGAAGCTGTTGCTTTGAGCCACAACGGACGGGCTTTTTTACGTGGTCTGCGTCAGGAGACAAAACAAGGTGACGCCCTTGTCTCTAAAATTTTTGACAATCTCGGCGTCACTACTTCTTTTGTAGCTGACGGAGCCGTTGTTTTTAAAGATAATGATTTAAAAATCAGCGATTTACAGTATGATTTTAAAGATACTCCCGATTTGTTTCCCGCCATCGCCGCCACCTGTGCCGGTCTCGGCTTACGTGGCAGGTTCACCGGAGTTCGTAACCTCGTTCACAAAGAATCCGACAGGGTGGCGGCGATGGCTGCAGAACTGTCTAAGATAGGCGTTACATCAGAAAGTGTCTCTGATAACGAGTTGATAATCAATAAGATAGAACAATTACCAAGATTTAATGAAGACAACCCCGTCATCTTCAACTCGCACGGTGACCACCGAATCGTCATGGCGCTCGCTCCGCTCGCGCTTAAACTCGGTGCCGTCGAGATAGAAGACGCCGACGTGGTCTCTAAGTCGTATCCCCATTTCTGGAAGGAAATGTCTAACATTTTGTCACTCCCATCCCTCGGTTAAAACGTCGGCGATGTGGATGATTTTTATCGGAAGATTTTGTTTTTTCGCGTATGCGTCGAGGTGTAACAAACATGATATGTCGTTGGTAATCAAATATTCTGCACCTGAACTTATGGCATCGTGGAGTTTCTGGTCAGCCAAAGATGACGATATTGCCTCGTGTTGTAACGCAAACAATCCTTTGCCGAAGCCGCAGCAAATCTCAGGATGCCGCAACTCTACCAACTCCAGTCCGTTGACCTTCGAAAGCAGCAGCCGGCTTTCGTTTTTTAAGCCTAATTCACGCAACGACGAACAAGAGTCGAGATATGCTGCCTTGTGATGAAACACGGCATCAAAATAATCTCTATGTAATTGATTTACAAGGAAATCAGTTAATTCAAAAATGTTTCCGACGAGGCGTTTATATTCCAGATGCAGGCTCGTGTTATAGAAAAGCTCTTTGTATTTTGTCTTGACGAAGCCCACGCACGACGCGCTGAGTCCCACCACGGGACGGTTGCTCGGAAAGTCGCGCAGGAATTTCTCACCCAACGCCCTCGATTCATCGACGTAACCGCTGTGGAAAGCAAATTTGCCGCAACAAGTCTGTTCGGGGTTGTATTCAACCTCCACGCCCGCCGCCCTGAGCAGCTTCATGGTGTTCATCGCCGTCATGGGATAAAACTGGTCGATAATACAAGAAACAAAGAGATTTACTGTCATAGTGTTTTTGTTTAAAACCGATGTTTTGCAGATTGCAAATATACAAAAATAGATGTTAGCTGTTATCAAATAACTAATTTTTTTGACACCTAAAAATTGCTTTTTCAATCATTTCTTATAATTTCGTACTTTGATGTTGAACAAGCCCCGAAGAAAAAATCAAATTTTTTTCTTGCAAAATCAAATAATTGTTTCTATATTTGCAGTTTGTTATTCTGGGTAAGTATTAATTGTGAGAAATATGGCTTATATCTCTTTCGACAAACGGCAATTGGTGAACCTTGAGTTTACGATGAACAAGGAGATTTTGCGCTCTAACCGTTCGGGAGCTTTTTGTAATACCACCATAATTGGTTGTAACACAAGGAAATACCACGGTTTGCTCGTGATGCCTCAGCCTCGGCTCGACAACAACAACCACGTGCTGCTGTCGTCGGTTGACGAGACCATTATAGCTAACAAAGAAGAGTTTCATCTCGGAGTGCGCCAGTATCAGGACGGCACCGTGGCACCACGTGGACATAAGTACCTGCGTGAGTTTACCGCCGAGCCTATCCCGAAGTTGAAATATCGCGTCGGAAGTTCTATCCTGACAAAAGAATACATCTTCGGCGACAAAGAGCCGCGCATTTTTATACGCTACACCCTTGAAGAGGCGGCACAGCCTATCACGCTGCGACTTATGCCATTCCTCGCTTTCCGCAACGTTCACATGGTGACGCATGAAAATTATGTCGCTAACCGAAAATATCTCCCTCTGAAAAACGGCGCGGCATGGCAGATGTATGAGAACTATGACACTCTGTGCTTCCAGATTTCCAAGACAGCACAATATACTCACTGTCCCGATTGGTATAAAAATATCTTTTACATCAGAGAGTTCGAACGTGGCTATGATGCCACTGAAGACCTCTATGTGCCTGGGTTCTTTGATGTTACGATGAAAAAAGGCGAATGTGTCGTCGTGTCGGCAGGCATAGAAGAACGTAATCCTGTCTTATTCAAGAAGCAATTCGAAAAACAGACAGAAAACCGTATCCCACGCGATAGTTATGACCATTGTCTGCAAAACTCCGCACAGCAATTTATCATCAGAAACGACAAAGGGACGCGTATGTTTGCCGGCTTCCCATGGTTCGGCTCGTGTAGTCGCGACACTTTCTTGTCGCTGCCGGGTATATGCCTCGCCAACGGCGACGAGAAGACGTTCCGCGAAATGCTTAAATATTTCATAGATAGGATGCACGGCGCGTTCTTCCCTCATAAGTATTACCAGAAAAGCCTCTATTATACTGCCGTGGATTCCCCGCTTTGGTTCTTTATGAACCTTCAGAAATATGAGTCGATGCTCGGAAAAAGCCGTCGTCACATCTGGCGTGAGTACGGCAACGTCATCACCACGATACTCAACAGCTTTATCAACGGCACCGATTTCAACGTGAAGGCGCAGGACAACGGACTGCTTTACGCTGGCAACGAAAATCTCGCCCTGACGTGGATGAACGTTTTCTGCGATGGTAAGCCGTGGACACCGAGAACCGGATATGCTATTGAAGTTAACGCATTGTGGTACAACGCTTTACGTTATGGTGTTGAACTGCTTGATGCGGCTGATAAAAACAATGTCAATTTCGAAAAATGGCAACACTACGCTACTTTGATGGAGTCGTCGTTTGTCGAGATGTTCTACGACGAAGAAAAAAACATGTTTTACGACTTCGTCAACGAAAACGAGAAGAACGAGCAGGTGCGTCCTAACATGTTGATAGCCGCCTCGTTACGTTATTCTCCCCTCAAAGGTGAGTTGAAAAAGCGTATCTTGGATATAACGCGCTCTGAACTGTTGACAATCAGAGGCTTACGCTCTCTGTCGCCTCGTGATGTTGAATATAAAGGCGTCACAATCGGCAACCATAGGGAACGCGAGCAGGCTTATCATAATGGTACCGTATTCCCTTGGCTTATAATGCCTTATATCGATTTATGCACTCGTCTTTATGGTAAGACGGCGTTGCCATATCTGGAGGATATGTACAACGGCTTCGAGCAGGCGATTTTCGAGAACGGTATCGGCAGCCTCTCGGAGATTTACGACGGCAACCCGCCTCATGAAGCACGTGGTTGCATCTCGCAATCGACAAGCGTGGCAGCACTTTTATATCTTAAGTATGTTATAGATTTGTTAAAAAATAATAAGCTATGAGGGTCTTGATGTTTGGTTGGGAGTTCCCGCCTCATATCACGGGCGGTCTCGGAACAGCTTGTTTCGGCATGACGAAAGGTCTCGCCAAGCACGGCGTGGAGGTGCTTTTCGTGGTACCTAAGGCGTTTGGCGATGAAGATGAGACGAGTGTGCGTATCCTCAATGCCTCCGATGTGACCGTTGATATCGACCATGAGACGGAGCGAAGCTATTGGGACAGAGTGCAATACATGGAGATAGGCTCCAACATCATCCCGTATGTGGGGCCGGAGCAATATGCCACTATGGTGGAAGAGCAGCGTCACGCCACGCGCGGCTTCCGTAGCTCGGTATTCGCGCCACATTATGAGTTCTCAGGGAAATATGGCGCCAATCTCATGGAGGAGGTGGCACGTTACGCCCTGATAGGCTCGTCGCTCGCCACACAATACGATTTCGATGTCATCCATGCGCACGACTGGCTCACGTATTCAGCGGGCATCGCCGCCAAGGAGACAACAGGCAAGCCACTCGTGGTGCACATGCACGCTACCGAGTTCGACCGCTCAGGCGAGAACATCAATACCGACGTCTATGCCATCGAACGACGCGGCATGGAAACTGCCGACGTGGTCATTACGGTGAGCGACTGGACACGCAACATCGTCATCGAGAAATATGGCATCGATCCGAACAAAGTGATAACAGTGCACAACGCCGTGGAACCAAGCGATAAATCTCTCGATGAATATGAACGTAGCGGCCTGAAAAACAAGGTGGTGACCTTCCTCGGACGTATCACCTACCAGAAAGGACCGGAATATTTTGTGGAGGCGGCATACAAGATTCTTCAAGTCGATCCAAGCATACATTTCGTGATGGCAGGCACCGGCGACCTGCTGCAAAAAATGATAAAACGTGTGGCACAGCTGAAAATAGGCACTAATTTCCACTTCACAGGATTCCTGAAAGGTAACGACGTTGACCAGATGTTTGCCATGACCGACGTATTCGTAATGCCTTCAATATCAGAGCCTTTTGGCATAGTGCCGCTTGAAGCGATGCGGCTTAATGTGCCTGTCGTAATCTCAAAGCAGTCGGGCGTATCGGAAGTGGTGGAGCATGCCCTGAAAGTCGATTTTTGGGACATCAACGGACTTGCCGACGCCATCTACGGTCTCTGCAAATATAAGGCTGTGAACGACATTTTCCGTAAGGAAGGAAAAGAAGAAGTGGATAACCTTAAATGGGAATACGCCGCGAAAAAAATAAAGGCGGTTTATGAAAAAGCTATAAATAAAGAATAAAAGATATGAGAGCATTATGTTTCTATTTCCAAGTGCATCAGCCGTACAGACTTCGCACGTACCGTTTTTTCGATATAGGGAAACGTCATTTTTACTATGACGAATATGCTAACCGTATTGTGATGCAACGTGTCGCCGAGCGATGCTATCTTCCTATGAATCAATTATTTATGCAGAAGATAGAGGAACTTGGCCCTAAAATGAGATTTGCCATTTCATTCTCTGGAACCGCTGTGGAGCAAATGGAGACGTATGCACCATACGCCCTCGACAGCTTTAAAAAACTTGTCGCTACAGGTAACGTGGAGGTGCTTGCAGAGACGTTCTCGCACTCCGTCGCCTCGCTGATGAATAAAGATGCTTTTAAGATGGAAGTGACTGAGCATAAACGACTTATGAAAGAAGTGTTCGGCATTCGACCGAAAACTTTCCATAATACAGAACTCATTTATTCTAACGAGATAGGTGCCGATGTCGCCGAGATGGGCTTCGACCTCATCCTGACGGAAGGAGCGAAGCACGTGCTGGGCTGGAAGAGCCCTAACTATCTGTACGTCAACGCGATAAACCCAAAACTGAAAGTGATGTTGCGTAATTATAAGATGAGCGATGAGATAGCACTGAAGTTTGGAAACGATAATTTCACCGTCGAGAATTTCGTTGAATGGCTCAATTCTATCCCGCAGGAAGAGGAAGTGGTGAACATTTTCATCGATTACGAGACGTTTGGCGATGGCCTTGACGCTTCTACAGGCATTTTCGATTTTATGAGATACTTGCCTGATGCAGTCCTGAAAAATACTGATTTTCAATTGGTTACACCGCATCAGATTGCCGATAAGATGCAGCCGATGGGAGTGTTCGACGCACCTGTCCCACTCTCATGCCGCGACGAAGAACGCGACCTCTCTACTTGGATGGGTAACGACATGCAAGATGATGCCCTCGCAAGCTTCTACGGCTGTTTCAAAAAGGTGAAACACTCTAAGGATGAAGAACTTTTGCGTGACTGGCGAGCATTGCAGGCATCGGAAAATTTCGCCGCGATGTGCACAAAGCGTCAGGACGGAACACCATACGATTATTATATCAATTTTATGAATATTTTAACAGATTTTATTGATAGAAGCAAGAAGTAAGAAGTAAGAAGTAAGAAGTAAGAATGAAGAAACTGGATTTTTTATTTGAGACAAGCTGGGAGGTTTGTAACATGGTGGGCGGTATCTATACCGTCATTTCAACAAAAGCAGAAGAATTAAAACAATTATTTGACGATCATTATATTACCATTGGTCCCGATGTAGTGAAAGAGGCCCACGAGACCATGTATTTCGTTGAAGACCCGTCGCTTTTTGCCGAATGGCGCGAGAAAGTGGCGGAGCAACTGGGATTGAAAGTGCGGGTCGGACGATGGAAGATTTCCGCCAAGCCGATAGCCATCCTCATCGACTACACTTCGATGTATCCCATTAAAAATGAGATACTTGGACATCTCTGGGAAAAATATCAACTCGACTCTATACAGGGGCAGTGGGACTATATTGAGCCTGTGATGTTCGGTTATGCTGCCGGAAAGGTCATCGAGAGTTTTGTGGAGTGGAATATCGGTATCGATGAGCATGTAGTGGCACATTTCCATGAGTGGATGACAGGTGCAGGAGTGCTTTATCTGAAAGAAAACTGCCCTTATATATCAACGGTTTTCACCACTCACGCCACCTATCTCGGACGCGCCATCAGTGGCAACGGAATGCCTCTATACAGCCAACTCGAATCCTATAACTGGCAATTGATGGCAAGCCGTTTCAATATAGTGTCACAACAGTCGATGGAAATGAAATCGGCACAAAATGCTGACGTTTTCACCACTGTGAGCGAGATAACGGCTCAAGAATGCAAACAATTTCTGCAACGCGAACCCGATTTTATCACGATAAACGGCATAAACTCTGATTTTAAGAAAGATTTTGATACATCACATACCTCATTGAGAATCAAAAGTAGAGAAAAGATTTTTGAGGTTATTGATGCCCTTTGCGGAAAAAATATCTCACGTGATTCTATGTTGCTGATAAACAGTGGACGCTATGAGTTCCATAATAAAGGTATCGACCTGTATATCAAGATGTTAGCGAAATTGAACAGAGACGAGAGCCTGAAACGCGACATCGTGGCAGTGATTGCAGTCCCTGGCAACATTGCCGGACCGTCGAAAGACCTGACGTCACGTCTTGAAAAGAAAATGGATATTTCGGGACATACCGACTTCCCTTGTACACATCATATCCATGATTATCAATGGGATACGGTACTTAACGCCTTGCGCGAAAACGGACTTCAAAACAATGAGGACGACAAGGTAAAGGTTATGTTCGTTCCTGCTTATCTCAACGGAAACGACGGCATTTTCAACATCAAATACAACGATTTTCTTTATGGCTTCGACCTCTCGGTGTTTCCGTCGTATTACGAGCCGTGGGGCTACACCCCACTTGAAAGCATCGCACATGGCATCCCTACAATCACGATGGACGTCTCAGGTTTTGGAAAATATATTTCGAGTAAAAATATTGATAATCAATCTGTTACGGTAATTCATCGGGAAGAAAAAAATAACGATTTCATCGTTGCTGAGATGGCTGACGTGGTTTTGAAAATGTCACAAAACTCGGAAAAAATCAATGCCGAAATTAGTAAAAATGCTGTTGAAATAGCATCGAAACTAATCTGGAAAGAGTTGATAATCAATTATTTAAAGGCATACGAACTTGCTATGACCAAGGCTTCGGGCAGAGAGTCGATGAAACAGAGCAAACAGTATTCAGAAGTGCTCCGAAATTTTGATTTTAAAAAACAAGACACACCTACGTGGAAAAAAATGCTGGTAGAACCGGATTATTCGGAGGAGATGAAGAAACTCCAAAAACTTGCAAGCAACCTCTGGTGGTGCTGGAACGTGGATGCTATTGAACTCTTCGAAATGATTGATACTGTTGCGTTTGAGCGTATGGAACAGAACCCCATCGCCTTGATGAAGAGCCTTACGAAATTCCAAATCGAAAGCCTTGAAAACAACGCTCACTTCATTGAAAAACTGAATAAAGTCTATGATAAATTCATGAAATATATGTCGGTGAAGCCTGCCGATGACAATAAAATCGCTTATTTCAGCATGGAATATGGCCTGCAGAAGTCGCTGAAAATTTATTCAGGCGGACTCGGCATCTTGGCTGGTGACTACCTGAAACAGGCTTCCGATTCTAACGCTAACTTATTGGCTATCGGACTGTTATACCGTTACGGCTATTTCAATCAGGAGCTTTCGGTGTGGGGAGACCAGCTCTCACAATACCTGCCGCAAAAGTTCTCGGCGTTGCCCCTTGAACCTGTTCGTGACGAGAGCGGCGACTGGGTGATGATAAGCATCGCCTTCCCGGGAAGAAGCGTGTTCGCGAAAGCGTGGAAAGTCAACGTGGGAAGGATAAATCTGTATCTGCTTGACACCGATATAGAGCAAAACTCACCGGAAGACAGAGCCATTACCGGACAGCTTTACGGTGGCGACAGCGAGATGCGTATCAAACAGGAAATGTTTCTCGGCATTGGAGGCATCAGGCTGCTTAACGCTTTGAATATCAAGCCGACGATATATCACTGCAACGAAGGTCATGCTGCTTTCTGCGGTCTCGAACGACTCAGCAATTACGTCACAAGACACAACTTGGACTTCGACGTGGCCAAAGAGCTTGTCAAGACCTCAACATTGTTTACCACTCATACGCCGGTGCCGGCAGGACATGATGCATTTGAGGAAAATCTCATGCGTACGTATCTGGCACCTTTCCCAGGCAGAATCAACATTTCGTGGGACGACTTCATGAACCTCGGACGGATGCGACATAACGACCCGAATGAGAAATTCTCGATGAGCGTGCTGGCCGTCAACCTCAGCCAGGAAGTGAACGGCGTGAGCCGTATCCACGGACGAGTGAGCCGCGAGATGTTCAGACAGATGTGGCCCGGATATTTCGCCGAAGAAAATCATATCGGCTATGTCACAAACGGCGTGCATCTCCCTACTTGGGCTGACAAACACTGGCAACGCCTGTATAATGAAGTGTTGGGCGAAAACTACCTCGACAACCAGTCAGACCCTGACATGTGGAAAAAAATTCAAGATGTACCCGACAGCGACTTTTGGAATATACGTAAAGAATTGAAACACAATCTGATAGAATTTGTCAAAGCAAAGCTCACTGATGACATGCAGCGTCGCTCGGAAAGCCCGAAACTAATACTCGAGACGGTGGAGAAACTCGATGAGAACGCTTTGATTATAGGGTTCGCGCGACGTTTTGCCACCTACAAACGCGCACACCTGCTATTCAGCAATTTAGAACGTTTGGCAAAGATTGTCAACGACCCTAAACGTCCTGTAATTTTCTTGTTTGCCGGAAAAGCGCATCCTAACGATAAGGCCGGTCAGGATTTGATAAAGAACATCATCGAAGTGGAAAGAAAGAAAGATTTTATCGGTAAGGTGTTGTTTATCAATAACTATGATATGGAAATCGGCAAACTCCTTACTTCTGGCGTCGATGTATGGATGAACACGCCGACGCGTCCGTTAGAGGCTTCAGGCACCTCGGGAGAAAAGGCTGCGATGAACGGAACGCTCAATTTCTCGGTACTCGACGGCTGGTGGGCAGAAGGCTATCGCCCGAAAGCAGGCTGGGCTATCAAGGAAGCACGTACCTATCAAGACCAAAAATATCAGGATGAACTCGACGCAGAGACAATTTACAACACTTTCGAAAATGAGATCATACCGTTGTATTTCAATAGAAATCAGAAAGATGTGCCGACAGAGTGGATTCAGTATATGAAGAACGACTTGATGCAGATAACGCCGTTCTACACCATGAAACGTATGCTCGACGACTATTTCAGACAATATTACAGAAAACTTATTGATAGAACCAACTGGATGCGTGCCGATAGATATAAAAAAGCATTTGAAATTGTGGAGTGGAAGCGTAATATAGAGGCTAACTGGGACAAAATCGAAGTAGAATCAATCAAGGTGCCAGATCCTGATGTACGTCCGCTCACTTTCGGCGATGTCTTCATTGCTGAGATAACGCTGCGTACCCCGGGTCTGAACAAAGGCGACGTGGGAGTGGAACTGCTTCTCGCCGACAAGGTTAACGATGTGATAGACAATCTCTCACACATAGAGACGATGTCGCTGGTAGATGCCGGCGACGGTTGGGCACGTTATTACATCAGCATGCCACTCACCTCGGCTGGAATCTTCAACTACACGTTCAGAATCTTCCCGACAAACGCAATGCTGCCGAACCGCCAGGACTTGCCGTTAGTGAAGTGGATATAAAATGACAAAAAAGTGAAAGCGTAAGGATTAGATGAGGAATGCTTTAACTTGTTGAACCGGTCACAAATTGTGACCAGTTTATCTAACGGCAGATTATGACAAAATTGACGCTAAAACCATATAGAAGGATAAATTATGAGCAAAATAACTAAAGAACAGTACGAATTTGCGCTTCAGCGGATAGAAGAGCTGCTACCATTGGTTGACGACAACACCCCAACCAACGACCGCAACTCTATCGAGCTTACGCTGATGTCGGATACTGTGATTGAATACGAAAAGGAGCATTTTCCAATCGGGAAACCAACTGTCGCACAACTTATAGAGATGTCTCTCGAAGACAAGAAAATGAGCCAGAAGCAGCTGGCACAGGAAATCGGTGTAAGTCCTTCCCGCATAAGCGATTATGTTTCTGGTCGCGCTGAACCCACATTGAAAATTGCACGTCTTTTGTGCCAGGTTTTAAATATCACTCCCGCAGCGATGATGGGGTGCTAATATCCTTTCACCTTCAGCGTCAACCTTAAAGTCTTTATCTTGAATGTATTTGCATGATAATCAAAGTCGAATTTTAAAATTTTTAAAAAAAATAGGCTGCACATCTGAAAATAAATCGTAACTTTGCAGCAAGAACCGAGACCATCGTGGTTTCAGGTTTAGATGTAATAAAAAAAAATATTTCACTTTTAAGTGAAGTGTCTATAATTATTTGTATATTTGCAAACTTAAAATTTGTGAAGCCATGAGAAGAAAAATGACTTTGAAAACAACAGAACAGAACGATGTTGAAAATAATATTATTACAGGAATTGATAAAACAATATTTGAATTATGATACAAAATAAGTCGTTTCGAGATTGTATAGCCGCTATTTCAAAAGACCGTATGGCTGAATTTGAGCTTTCGTTTTCGATAGCTGAAAGAATTGTGGAAGTGCTGAAACAAAAGGGTATGACCCGTCGTGATTTGGCAAACAGACTTGGCAAACGCGAATCGGAAATCAGTAAATGGCTTACAGGTCGCCATAATTTTACCATTAGCACCTTGTCGCATATTAGCTCGGCTTTAGGACAAGATATTATCATGGTTACAAGACAGAATAATGATGTCGCGGATGGAAAATGCCTGATGGTAGCTGAGGACTATCGACCATACTGATTAAAATGAGTTAGTGTAATCTGAACTGTGTCAGGGTGTGACTCATCATTCAGATTTTGCGCTATGCGAGCCAGATGAGCTTTTCGTTGCCTTGCGTATCTGGCGTCTATTTTATTCAAGCAATAATGTATTTACAAGATAATCAAAGTCGAATTTTAAAATTTTTTCAAAAAAATAGGCTGCACATCTGAAAATAAATCTTAACTTTGCATATTTTAAATCAAAAAATCATGCCAGAAATTTCAAGATTTTATGGAATCGCAATATACATGTTCATCGGTGACCACAATTTGCCTTGGATATAAAACCGTTAAGATGATGAAAAGCAATGAAATATTAACAATTACGGCATAGGGTTCGTCCCTGAATTTCTTTACGAGATCGGCAATTATCCGGGTAATGAAGACGCCACATTGCCTTCAGCTGCAGAAGAACAGCATCCTTATGAAAAATAAGATGTATTGTTAAGACGAAAATGTTATCATCGCTATCCTCGCGCATGCCTCAGCATCCGTCAACGCGTTGTGATGTTTGTTATTCTTGTTGAAATCGTAACCGCATTCAACGGCGACTGTCTGCAGTTTGTGGTTTTCCAAGGCTGGAAAAACAATTTCCGAGGCGCGTTTGGTGTCATAAATCTTGAAGTTTTTGCGCCCCATGTGGTAATGCTCAAATAATGAATTCAGACACCTTTTCTCAAACTCGTAGCCGTGTGCCACAAATGCTAACCCCTTGATTTTCTCCTCAATCTGATTCCAAACCTGCGGGAAAACCGGCGCGTTTTCGGTGTCTTTTTTCTTTAAGCCATGGATTTTTGTTGTGAAAAAATCGTAATGATTCGGCACCGGCTTCACGAGACTGTAAAACTTTTCTATAATCTCGCGCTTACGCACGATGACGACACCCATGCTGCACACGCTGGTGGTGGCTGCATTGGCGGCTTCAAAGTCGATGGCGACGAAGTCGGAAAGATTAGGCAGAATATTACTGTCAGCCTTTAATTTCAGCGTAATAGATGTCGATGCCATCGTCTTCAAACATTGCCTCACTCAAACAATACTGTCCCGGACGGTCGTCCTCCTGAAACAGATAAACCGACGCCTTGTGAAACGTGATAGGCTCCTGATTATCAGATAGTTGCTGCACCTTTTCGTATGAAATGCCTTCAATTTTCAGCAACTTTAACATTGCCGCAAGGTCGAGGTCAACGTTTAAAAACATGTCTTTGCCGCCTTCTTTCCACGCAATGCTTATGATGCCCGTCGTGAAAAGCTCAAAATCTTTAATCTCAATCTTTTTCATTTGTCTAATGATAGTTAACCGCTTTTGTTTTTTCGTCATTTCGTGTTTTATTCACACCCTTTCTCTGTAAAAATGACGGTTAAACATTATATCTTCTTTCTCCAATTAGTGCTTTTTATGTACAAAATTGATAAAATCGCAACAACTCTTTTGTCGCAAAAATTTGTCTTCATAAAATAGGTTGCAAAATTACGAAAAAAAGTGATGCGTCTTGAAAAAAATATTATATTTGTAAACTGAAATAAAGGTGCGCGATAACGAGAATACGTTTTCGCAAAGTATTGAAAATTAGTAAGTTTTAAAAAAAAAATTATGAGAAAGATAAGAAATGCCGTGATTATTTTTGCGTTTGCAGCTCTGATGACAATGCAGGCAAAAGCCCAGATGAGCGTCGGAGAGGTTTTGTATAACGTTCCTGCCGACAACCCGACAGCCTTGAATATGATGATGAGTAACATGCTTGGTCATGGCGAGAATGGCATCCTCGACGTCCTGAAAATGCTTGAGCCATCGCAGAAAAACGATAAGGTGAAATATGTTATCGGTAATCTTGCAAAATATCTGCAACACAATGGAAATGAAGAAGATAGACGAGTTTTCTCAAAAGCAGTGCTCTCCTATCTTGAAAAAACACTCGATACAGAAAACTGTGCATTTCTTTTTGACTGTCTGCGTGAAAGTAAGGTGTTTAGAACAGTTCAAGATTGTAGGAAATTAACGGAACTTGCTGAGAATGAAATGTTTACGCATGAAGCGTTGCTAACTCTTGCAGAGTGTCCTGATGCAAAAGATTATATACTCAAATATTTCTGGAAGAGAAATGGCAATATAATAAATAACAAAGCAGATTGGGCTTATGTTATTGGAAAACAACAAGTTACAGATTTGAAAGATGTGCTCGAATCGTGGCTGAGAGATGCTGACGAAAGTGCGAAAATCGAGATTTATGCCGCATTAGTGAAACTTGGTGACACTAAAAAACCGTTGAAAGAACTTGCAAAAGCTTCTAAAAAAGATACCGATGATGGACAATATGTTGATGTGTTGTATTATCTTGAAAATCAACATGATACAGTTATTGTTGAAAAGGCGGCAAAGAAACTTTTCAAAGATAAGAATGCTAAAAATAAAATTGCAGGACTGGATTTATTGGAAAAAATTCAAGGAGAAAAGGCTTTGCCTTATTTTTATAATGCATTGAAAAACAATGATTTAGAAGTTAGAAGTGCTGCTTTTAGCGGACTTAAACCATACGCTAATGATGAGGTGTGCGCTACCGTGGTGAAAAAATATACTACTAAAGAAAATATCGGTGAAGTGATTGCATGGCTTGGCGATGTGAAATGCAAGTCGCAGACGGAGTTTCTGAAAATACAACTTGCTTCTGAAGATAAGTCAATAGTTGATGCGGCAATAGTTTCTCTCGTAAAGATTGAAAATATTGATGGTATGTATGCTCTTATTCCTATGTTTATTACTGATTATCAGTTAGTTATAAAAAACTCACTCGAAAATTATGAGGGTAGTTTGCAGCCGGTTATCGACAGCTTGATGCGAGGTTCCGATGAGCAGAAAATTGCCGCTTTGGACTTGATAGAAAATGGTTCCTACCCGAAAATGTATAACATCGTCAGGGGACTGCTTCATTCAGCTAATCCGCAGCTGCAAGAAGCGGCATACAAGGCGTTGAAAAGTGTTGTAACATCTGCTCAGCACGATTTTTTGAAAAGTCAGTTGGAAACAGTCGATGAGCATTATGTCGTGTATATGCAGGATGCGTTGTCGGCGGCATTTGCAAAGACTAACGACGCTCAAAAAGATAAATTTGTATCGTTGCTGAAATATGTCAAACCTGAGGTGATGTCGCGTTTTTGCAAGGTTTTTGCGAATTTTGGGACACAGATGAGCGTGAACAAGATTATCGAGGTATATAATTCTGAAAATTATCGCAAAGAAGCCGTTGAAGCGTTGTGTTTCGTCGAAAATCCTGCTTTTGCTGATACTATTTACGCTATCGCGATGAATGACGCTGCCAACCGCGAACCTCTGATGATGAATTTTGTGCAACTCGTAGCAAAATCCGATAAATCAGATGTATATAAAATTACGGCATGTAGAAATGTACTCGGACTTAATATAAGTGACAAGGTTAATAATTTGATTATCAATAATTTAGCTCTTGTAAATAATTATCAGGCGATGATGCTGGCGAGTTATTATCTCGATGACCCGCAGACGGCACAGCAGGCATCCGCGACGGTGTGCGAAATTGCCATGAACAATAGTAATTACAACGGAAACGAGGTTGTTGAATTGTTGCAAAAAGTTAAAACGATGACCGACGACCCGACTCTTATCGAAAAAATTGAACGTCACGTTGCTTGGATTACGACGGTGATGAAATATGAGCTTAGTTTCGATGAGAAGAAAAATAATTTCGAGTTGTTGTTCGACGGCACTAATCTCGACAGCTGGACAGGTGACAAGACGGATTATTTCATAAATCACGGAACTATCTGTGTTACAGATGATTACGGCGATGAAGGCAGCCTTTACACAATCAAAGAATACAGTGATTTTATCTATCGTTTCGAGTTTTGTTTCGTCAAGCCGGGCGTGGACAACGGCGTCGGAATTCGTACTCCTTTGCACACTAAGGCAGTGGAAAATGGATTTGAAATACAGATTTTAGACAATAATTTTGAAAATTATGACAAAATTCCTGATTATGAGGTTCACGGCTCTGTTGTAGGTGTCATCCCTGCGGAACGTGTAATATTTCCTAAGCTCGGCACGTGGAACACCGAAGAAATTTACGTCAAAGGCAACTATGTGAAAGTGACGGTGAACGGAAAAGTGATACTCGAAGGCAACGTCAGGGAGGCGTGCAAGGGCAGAAATATGGCACCGGAAGGACGCAAAGGCGCAAAATCGAATACCCTCGACGGAAAAAATCACCCGGGACTGTTCAATAAAAATGGTCATATCAGCTTCTGCGGACAAGGCGAAGGATTGCTCATACGCAACGTGAGAATTAAGGAGTTGTAAAAATGAGATTTGCTAAGTCGCTGATAATCATCGTTTTAATGTCTGTTTTTTCGGTTGCGAAAGGACAGACAAAAGACGTTTTTCTTGATAAAATCGATTTCTGTGACACAACTTTGATTGACAGTGAGTTTTTAAAAACCGCAATTGCAGATTATATCACGGAGGCGCAAAATGCAGGTTTACCTCCGGAGAAACAGATTTATCACGTGATTCTTGCCGCCGACAATGTCTTAAGTCGCAGCGTCACGTCATATCAAATGTATAGGTTTGTATATCAATATCTTATATCTGGTTTCTCGGAGCTTGGCACTAATGAAATCATCGATTATATGATGCGGATGCCTTATCTCGAATACCTTGATGCAACAAAAGAACAGATAAATGATATTCAGAAGATTGCCGAGACCTATAATAGAGTGAAAATCGGAATGTATGTACCTGATATTCAGTCTGTTACAGTTGAGGGGGAAAAATTTCGTCTTTATGATGTTGATGCAGAATACACAATAGTGTTTTTTTGGTCGTATTCGTGTCCGCATTGCCGTGAGTTAATCATGGAACTTGCTGATTTTACTAAGGAAAACAGTAGTTTTTCTGTAGTGACAGTCAGCGTGTCAGGACGGATGAAGCAGGTGAAACGGATTTTGAAGAAATCGAAGTTAAAAGGATATCATATTTGTGACGGTTTGGTCTGGGAGTCGCCTATCGTGAAGTCGCTCGCTGTGGATATGACGCCGTCGTTTTTTCTGCTTGACAGAGATAAGAAAATAATCGCAAAACCATTTGATATTGAAGACATTATAAATAAAACCAAATGATGAAAAAGTTATATTTTTTGCTTGTTTTTTTGCTTTTTAGCCTTGTTGTAAAAGCTCAATCGGATGAGGAACGTTGGGTTGATTCGGTCTATAACTCCATGACTGTTGAGCAGCGTGTGGGGCAACTGATAAACGTGAGGGCTAACTGGCCGAATCAATCTTATATTGCTGATATTCAGGAACTTATACGGAAATATAATATCGGTGGCGTGACGTTTTTCCGCACTGACGCCGCTCCGTTGTTAAGTCAGGTCAATCGTTGGCAGGCGATGGCTCAGACGCCTATGATGGTGTGTCTCGATGCTGAGTGGGGTCTCGGCATGAGACTCAACGATGCCATCTCTTACCCTTATCAGATGACGCTTGGAGCCATTCAAAATCAAGAACTTATAGGCGAGATGGGACGACAGGTGGCGGAGCAGTGCCTCCGTGTGGGTATCAATGTCAACTTCGCGCCCGACATCGACGTGAACAACGAGCCGACGAACCCCGTCATCGGGATGCGTAGTTTTGGCGAGAATCCGGATGCTGTGGCGCAACGTGGCGCACAGTACGCCCTCGCACTGCAAAACAATGGCGTGCTGCCTACGATGAAACATTTCCCGGGACATGGCGACACTAAAACCGACTCGCACGAAACGTTGCCCAAAGTAGATAAATCGCTCGCAAAACTAAAGAAAACAGAGTTATATCCCTTTGGGTATCTTATAAATAGAGGCGTTGCAGGCGTGATGGTGGGACATCTTTACATGCCGGCACTCGAACCGGTTAAAAATACCTCGTCATCACTCTCAAAAAATGTCGTGACTAATCTTCTTAAAGAACAAATGCACTTCGAAGGCCTCATTTTCACCGACGCCATGGACATGAAAGGCGCACATAAAAACATGTCGCCCGACAGCGTCGGCTTTGCTGCTCTAATGGCTGGCAACGACGTCATTCTTATGCCTATTGACCCCGAAAAAACTATTCAAGTTATTGTAAATCAATCATATACGAAAGAGGTTTTAGATAGAATTGAAGAAAGTTGTAGAAAGATTTTAAGATATAAATATCGTCTCGGATTGGCAAATTATCATCCGCAACCCGAAGTTTATGTCGAAAATGACCTGAAAAAATCACAATATTACAATTTCAAACAAAGACTTTACAACGAGGCGGTCACATTGCTCAGAAATAAAGGCGGCGTGCTGCCTTTGGACAAGGAGCAGAACGTGGCAGTGCTGACATTTGGTAACAAAGACGAGATGTCGGCAAAACTTATCAGCGAAGGCTATAAAGTGAAGTCAGTGCTCATTGACAAGGATATTATTTTTTATAATAAGTCATTGATAACCAAAGAGTTAAAAGGTTGTGACGTAATTATTGTAAATATTCAAAACACTTCGACTTTCGCTTCAAAAGATTTTGGTATCACCGATGACATGGTCGATTTGGTGAAGATGTTGAGTAAGAGTAACAAATTGATTTTCAATCTGTTTGCCTGTCCGTATGCGTTAAATAAATTCGAGTTTAAAAAGAATCCGCTTGCAGTAATTATTGGTTATGAGGACACGAAATGTGCAGTAAATGCTGTTACTGACGTGATTATTGGCAATCTGAATCCAATAGGAAAACTGCCCGTGACTGTGAATAAAAACTACAAGATAGGTGCTGGTATCAGTTTTGATGACATACTGACGCCTGAAACATTACCAATCGCATTGATTGACAACAAGTTTACTCGTAAAATTGATTCGATAGCGTTAAACGGAATAGAAGTCGCGGCGTATCCTGGCTGCCAGATTTTTGCCATGAAAGACGGGAAAGTCATCTATGATAAATGTTTCGGAAATTTCACATACGAGGGCAATCGCGCCGTGAAAAGTGACGATTTGTACGATGTGGCTTCGCTTACTAAGGTCTTTGCCACCACTTTTGCCATCATGAAACTCTATGACGATGGAAAAATCAGTCTCGACAGCAGGCTAAGCGACTATTTTCCTTACCTGAAATCGACGGAGCAAGGCGATGTGAAACTGATTGAGATTTTGACACATCAATCGGGTCTGACTTCTTGGATTCCAATATATAAGACCACTTTGACAGATGACGGCAAACTCAATACGGAACTTTACAGAAAAAGCATAGATGAAGAACATACCGTTAGGGTTGCGAAAGACTTGTTTATATCGCAAACCTTTGAAAATGAGATGTTTGAGATTGTGAAGAACTCGGAGATGGGCGAGAAGAAATACAAATATAGCGACATTGGTTTTTATTTCTTTCCGAAGATTGTGGAGATGATTACGAATATGCCGTTTGAGACGTTTTTGGAAGAAAACTTTTACAAGCCGTTAAATTTGCGACACATCTATTTTAACCCATTGAAACACACTGCGTTAGAGAATATAGTGCCTACGGAAAACGATACCTGTTTCAGGATGCAGTTGCTACAGGGGTACGTCCACGACCAGGCCGCTGCGTTGTTTGGTGGTGTCTCCGGTCATGCGGGTCTCTTCGCCGATGCCCGTGACCTCGCTGTGATGATGCAACTGCTTCTAAATGATGGATTTGCGAACAACCGACAGTTTCTCTCTTACTACACGATAAGAAAATTCACGTCAGCGCCGTTCACCGATAACATGAACCGACGTGGCATAGGTTTCGACAAGCCTGAAGTGGACCCGACGGTGACGTATTACACCCCCGCAAAACAGTCGTCGATGGCAAGCTTCGGACATACAGGCTTTACAGGCACATTCGCATGGGCTGACCCAGAAAATCAACTGATTGTAATATTTTTGTCAAACAGAGTATATCCCGACATGTCAAATAACACACTGTCGAAACTCGATATTCGGACTAAGATACACGAGTTGTTTTATGAAGCTGTATCGGATTTTAGACATTAAACCCTTAGTTGTTGCGAAAAAGATAAGAAAAATATAAATAATTGAAATATAATTTATAATTTTGTAAGTTTGTTGGGAACAGATTGTTGAAAACAATGTCGAATCAAGAAAAATTTAACTCTTTTAGGGAGACTTTCGCGTCTTTATGCTTCCAAGATTACGAATATCTTGTGGAGAAAGGAATTTTTTTTGCAAAATTTGACTTCATATTAAGAAAGAATGACGGAACAACCATAGAATTTCATCCAAATTTCGAAATTCCAGCACGTGATTTTTATCATTGGGACGAGATTTCAGATGTTGTTTTGGACAATTTGGTGTTCCATATCGGGATGATTGAGCTTGTGAGTTATTGGAAGATTGCGTGTCCTAACACGGTGATTATCAAGCCTTTTGTCATGGACGAGGAGCAAATACGATGGTGGAAAAAATTGTATTTTAATGGTTTGGGCGAGTTTTTCTATGTGAATGGCATTGAGACGAGTTTGGAGGATTTCATGAGAATTGAAAACGCTGTCTCTGCAAAAAAAAGTGAATCATCGTTTGTATCAACAGACTTTTTCGATGAGCGGACGTTGATTCCTGTCGGAGGTGGCAAAGATTCTGTTGTGACGTTGGAGTTGTTGCGGAAGCAGATGCCTGTTAAACCATTGATAATCAATCCGAGAGGAGCTACGAGGGAATGTGTTGCAGTGGCTGGTTTCGATGAAAAAGACGTGGCGGAGGTGAGGCGTACTCTCGACCCTACGATGTTGAAAATGAACGCTGATGGTTATCTTAACGGACATACTCCGTTTTCGGCACTGCTGGCGTTTTACACCGTTTTATTAGGTTTCGCTACAAGAAGCAAGTACATCGCGCTGTCAAATGAGTCGTCAGCCAATGAGCCTACGGTACCCGATACGGAAATAAACCACCAATATAGTAAGTCGGTGGCTTTTGAAAACGACTTCAGACGATATGTTTCACAATATATAAGTCCTGATATTCAATACTTTAGCTTCTTGAGACCGCTTAACGAATTGCAAATCGCGAAACTATTTAGCAGAGAAAAACAATATCGCAAGGCGTTCAAAAGTTGCAACGTTGGCTCGAAAACCGATACGTGGTGCGGCAGATGTCCGAAATGTTTGTTTACATGGATAGCACTCTCGCCATTTATTCCGAGGACGGAACTGGTGGATATTTTTGGCAAAGACCTTTTGAAAGACAATGAGTTACGTCCTGTTTTGGAACAACTTGATGGCAGGGCGGAGGTGAAACCTTTTGAATGTGTCGGAACGGTGGGCGAGGTGAGAGCATGCGTGGAACATGCAGTAAAACAAGGCGAAAACAAAAACGGTACGATTTTTGATAGTGTCAGTTTTACTGACAATTTGTCAGTTGAGGATTATCTTAAACAATTTGACGAACATCACAACCTGCCGAAACAGTTTGAGAAGATACTAAAGGAGGCACTTCATGGTTAGGATTAACGTGATATTCAAACGGTTACGTGGTAAATCCATCCTTATTTTAGGCTGTGGACGCGAGGGACGCTCGTCGCTGACATTCATCAGGAAATTTTTGCCACATGCCGATATCGGGGTGGCAGACAGGAACGCCGACGCGATGAAAGACGTGAATAATGACGTTATGAAACCCGCTAAAATTTATTCTGGAGAAAACTATCTCGACGCAGTAAAAGATTATGATGTTGTCTTGAAAACGCCAGGTATCTCATTGAAAAACAAAGATATAGACCTGTCAAAAATCACTTCGCAGACCGATTTGTTCCTTGAAGAATTTCATGATAAGATAATCGGGGTGACAGGCACGAAGGGCAAAAGCACCACTTCTTCATTGATTTATCATCTGCTGAAAGAGTCAGGACGAGAAGCGATTTTAGCAGGAAACATTGGCATTCCCGTGTTCGACATTATCGATAAGATTAACCCGAATACAATAATAGTTTTCGAACTTTCGGCACATCAGCTGCAATATATTCACCGAAGTCCGCATGTCGGCATCTTGTTGAATGTTTTTGAAGAACACCTCGACCATTTTGGCTCTTTTGAAGCTTATCGCGATGCTAAGTTGAACATTATCAAGAAGATGGATAGCAATGATTGGGCTGTCACTACCGACGAATTTAGTTTTTATGCCGCCGAAATGCTGTTGCACACGATAAATTATCAATATTACAATTTTGATGTTGATTGGGATGAGATTCCACTTAAAGGTGCGCATAATCGATTGAATATCAAAGCGGCTCTGTGTGCTTGTTATGCAAACGGCATCCCTGTTGATGAACTGATTCCGCATCTGAAGACATTTCGGCCTTTGGAACATCGTCAAGAGTTGGTAGGCACTTTCCATGGCGTGACGTTTTACAACGACAGCATCTCGACCGTCCCGCAAGCCACTATTGCCGCTTTGCAGACCATAAAAAACGTTAAATTTTTGATTCTCGGCGGCTACGACCGCGAAATAGATTATACACCTTTGATTAATTATCTTAAAGATAATCCTGTCGCACATATTTTATATACAGGAAAAACAGGAAAACGTATGGCTGATTTGTTGCAAAATGCTGATTATCAGAGAGATATGATTTATTTTGATAAATTAGAGGAAGCATTTAAAATCGTCAAAAAGAAAGCGGAGAACGGCGACGTATGTCTGCTCTCGCCAGCCGCTGCCAGTTATGACAGATACAAGAATTTTGAAGAAAGAGGCCGCATTTTCAAGCGGTTAGCGCAGACGTTCTAAGCGAGGTGTCCATTTCGCGTCATCGTCTGGCTGGTAATAATATAAAATTGTCTCATTATATTGATTTCCAGATGGAAGCTTGCCCATGCTGATAGTCGGGTCAATGATGTTTCTGTACAAATGGCAATCGACGGTGTCTTCGTTTATGATTTGTTGCACAGTATCATATAATATGAAATTCTCGTCAATGTAGTTATTCAGCAGAACATCAAGGCCTTCGCGGATGTAAAGATCGGCTTCGACATAAGCTCCGCTACTGAAGAAGAAGTCCATCTCACCACAGGCATAGGAATAGTATCCATCGTTAGTTTTTTGGGTATATTGATAGACTAACAAACCGCTTTGTGTGGTTCCTGAATTGTAAGGTGAACCATATAAATTCTTGATTCTCTGTGTGTTACATCCAAATTCAAAAGTCGGTTCAACAAACAAATCAACGTTTACACCAACGGTACGACTTTCATAGCTGTTTGTAAGTGTCACCTGTGCCTGTCCTACATTTTTGCCATAAATAAGTCCGTTTTGATTTACTGTGACGATATTGCTATTGGATGTGGAGTAAGAAATATCGTAGTCGGAATCGGCATTGATTTGGTAGTTGTCACGCAACGCAATAGTGATGGTGTTGGAGCCGTTATAATTCAATGATTTAGATTTTTCTTTTTTGCAACTTGTCGTGAAAATCGCTAAAATTGCGATTAATAAAAAAGTGTTTTTCATGACTTTCAATTTTAAAGTGCAAAAATATAAAAAAATTTTATAATATTGAATAAAAAAACATAAATTTGCACGTTTAGAAATTAATAACAAATTAAAAATATAACTGTATGATTAACAACAACTTCATTAAACGTCACAATGGCCCGACAGAGGCAGATGAGAAAAAAATGCTTGAGGTCATAGGCGTGAAATCGACAGAACAGCTCGTTGATGAGATTATTTCTCCGGATATTCGTCTGAAAAAAGACCTGAATATAGGCCGTGGTATGAATGAATATGAGACAATCAACCATCTCAAAACCATCGGTGCTAAGAACAAGCAATTCAGGACGTACATCGGGATGGGTTATTACAACGTCATAACACCGGGTGTCATCACTCGTAACATTTTGGAGAATCCGGGATGGTACACTTCTTACACTCCGTATCAGGCGGAGGTGTCGCAGGGTCGTTTGGAGGCTTTGCTGAACTTCCAGACCGTCATCAGCGACATGACAGCCATGCCGCTTGCCAACGCGTCGTTGCTTGACGAGGCAACGGCTGCTGCGGAGACGATGATAATGTTCTATCACGAACGTTCGCGCGCTCAGGTGAAAGCCGGAGTGAACAAGATTTTCGTTGCCGAAGACATGTTCCCGCAGACCATCGAGGTCATCAAGACGAGGGCGCATTTCTTGGGAATAGAAGTCATTGTTGATGATATCAAGAATTTCGATGCAGGAGAAGGATATTTCGGTGTCCTTGTGCAGAATCCCAACCAGTACGGTCGCGTCATCGACTACCGTGCCGACGTGAAGGTGTGGAAAGAGAAAGGTATGCAGGTTGGTGTTGCCGCCGACCTCATGAGTCTCGCGCTTGTCACGCCTCCTGGTGAGTGGGGTGCCGACGTGGTGTTCGGCAGCAACCAGCGTTTCGGTCTCCCGATGGGCTTCGGCGGTCCTCATGCCGGCTATTTCGCCACGACGGAGGCTTACAAACGCGCAATGCCTGGACGTATCATAGGCATCTCTAAAGACGCACTCGGTAATCCGGCATATCGTCTCGCCCTTCAGACACGCGAGCAGCATATCAAACGTGAGAAAGCAACATCGAACATCTGCACGGCACAGGCACTTCTCGCCATCATGTCGGGATTCTACGCCATCTATCACGGACAGGATGGTATCAAAGAGATAGCACATCATATCAATTGCCTCGCCGGAAAATTAGCATCAGAACTGTCAAAATACGGAGTGAAACAGCTCAACGACTACTTCTTCGACACATTATTGTTTGAGATGCCGGAAGGCACTTGTACATGCAAGGTGAAAGAAATTGCAGGGCGACACTGCATGAACTTCCGTATCATCGACAAACAACGTTTCGGAATCAGTATCGACGAGACGACGGGACGCGACGACCTCAACGAGATAGGCGAGGTGGTGGCCGAAGCCCTCGGCAAGAAGCACGAAGAGTTGGTTTGCGACCCTAACTGCCAGAACTTCTGCGGCATACAGGAAAGCATGAGAAGAACCTCGTCTTTCCTCACCGCACCGGTGTTCTCGAAATATCGCAGCGAGACCGACATGATGCGTTACATGAAGAAACTCGAGGACCGCGACCTCAGCCTTAACCGCTCGATGATCCCGCTCGGCTCATGCACCATGAAACTCAACCCCGCCACTGCGATGTTTGCCCTCAGCTGGCCGGAATTCGGCAACATACACCCGTTTGTGCCAGCCGACCAGGCAGAAGGTTATCTTGAGATGATAAAAGAGATGGAACGCGACCTCTGTGAGATAACAGGATTCAAGGGAATGTCGTTCATGCCTAACTCCGGAGCGAGCGGCGAATACGCCGGCTTACTAACGATACGTCGTTATCAGGAAGCCAATGGTCAGGGACAACGTGACATCTGCTTGATTCCTGCCTCTGCACACGGCACTAATCCGGCATCAGCAGCGATGGCAGGTCTTCAGGTAGTGGTGGTGAAATGCGACGAGAACGGTAACATCGACCTCGCTGACGCCAAAGAGAAAGCGGAGCAGTACAAAGACACTCTCGCGGCATTCATGGTGACGTATCCTTCTACACACGGCATCTATGAAGACGGTATCCGCACCCTCGTGAAGATTGTGCATGACAACGGTGGCCAGGTGTATATGGACGGTGCTAACATGAACGCTCAGGTCGGACTCACATGTCCGGGCTTCATCGGTGCCGATGTGTGCCATCTCAACCTGCACAAGACGTTCGCTATCCCTCATGGCGGCGGCGGTCCTGGTGTGGGACCTATCGGGGTGGCGGAGCATCTCGTGCCTTTCCTGCCGAGCCATGTGTGTTTCGAGACAGGCGGCTCAGAGAAGAAAGGTGCCGTGTCGGCAGCACCGTTTGGTAGCGCACAAATACTCACTATCACATATTGCTATATCAAGATGTTGGGCGGCGAAGGCCTCAAAAAAGCTACTATGGGTGCTATCCTCAATGCTAACTATCTGAAAGACAGACTCAAAGACTATTATCCGATACTTTACACAGGTAACAACGGACACGTGGCACACGAAATGATTCTCGACATTAACCAGATTAACAAGACTACAGGTGTGGCCGCTATCGACATCGCAAAACGTCTGATGGACTACGGTTTTCATGCCCCGACGGTGGCGTTCCCTGTGCACGAGACACTGATGGTGGAGCCGACAGAGAGCGAGCCATTGGCCGAACTCGACAGATTTGTTGATGCTATGATAAAGATACGTCAGGAGATTAAGGACATTGAGGACGGCAAGGCTCCGCAGGGTGACAACATCATCTCACACGCCCCATATACGGCAGAGATGCTGATGGCTGACGAGTGGAACTTCCCATTCAGCCGCGAAGAGGCAGGCTTCCCGCTGAAAAGCGACGTGCAAGACAAGTACTTCCCGCATGTGACGAGAATTGATGACGCATGGGGCGACAGAAATCTCGTGTGCCGAGTACAGGATTGACAGGATTTTGTCTGAAATCATGAGGGTGACCGCAATGGTCATCCTCATTTTTTAGTTTTATCCAATTTTGTATATTTTACCCAATAAAAAAATAGCATTCCTTGGTTAAAAAAAATAAATATTTTTGTAAAACCTATTTATATATTTTGTACTTTTGTGGCCGGTGTTTGGTTTGCCGTCTAAAACAGTAAAATTGCTAAGACTCAGATGTGACTGAGAGGGCGAAGCTGTGAGAGAGACTTTAGACCTTAGAGTTTAGATTTTATGGGCGTCTATTGTGGAAGATGTGGATATTCTTATGATGTCATGAAGTTGATATGGGTAAAACAGTAATAGGACAATGATGAAAAACACTCGCATTTGTGTCATCGGCCTTGGATATGTGGGCTTGCCTTTAGCGAGACTGTTCTCGACAAAATATGAGACTGTCGGCTATGACAGGTGCCAGGCACGTGTTGACGCTCTGATGCAGGGTCATGATGCTACTTTAGAAGTGGCTGACAGCCTGCTTCAGGATGCCATCAGGAACCATGGATTCAGGTGTACTACGAAGTTGGAAGATATAAAAGACTGCAACTTTTACGTTGTGGCTGTCCCGACACCCGTTGACGGCAGTAACCGTCCCGACCTCCGTCCGTTGCTCAACGCGAGTGAGACGGTGGGCAGGGTCATTTCAAAAGGCGATGTCGTGGTGTATGAGAGCACGGTGTATCCTGGCGTGACGGAAGAGGAGTGTGTCCCCGTAGTGGAGAGGGTGAGTGGTCTTAAATTCAACGAAGATTTCTTTGCTGGCTACAGCCCAGAGAGAATCAACCCTGGCGACAAGACACATACGGTGGAGAAGATAAAGAAAGTGACATCAGGCAGTACCCTTGAGATAGCCGATTACGTTGACGCTGTGTATAATACGGTGCTGGAAAACGGCACACATAAAGCACCGTCAATAAAGGTTGCAGAAGCATCGAAGATAATAGAAAATGCCCAGCGCGATGTAAATATCGCTTTCATGAACGAGTTAGCAAAGATATTCAACGCCATGGGCATCGATACACACGATGTGATAGAGGCGGCGTCAAGCAAGTGGAACTTCATCAAACTTAGTCCTGGACTGGTGGGCGGACATTGTATCTCTGTTGACCCATATTATCTGATACAGAAAGCACAGGTGTATGGAGTGATGCCGCATGTGATGAGCGATGCACGCCGTCTGAACGACGGGATGGGGGACTTTGTGGCTAACCAGACCATCAGGCTGATGAATAAGAAAGGCGTGATGGTGAGAGACGCAAAGATACTGATACTCGGCGTGACATTCAAAGAGAACTGTCCCGACATACGCAACACCAAGGTAGTTGACATCTGTCGCACCATAAAAGAGTACACCGACGACGTCACCGTCTTCGACCCTTGGGCCGACACGAAGCGTGTTAAGGAGGAATACGGCATTTCCATCGTCAAAGAGTTACCGAAAGAAAAGTATGACGCAGTCATCTTGGCTGTGGCTCACAATGAGTTTTTAAAACTTAATGTGATGGATTACGTCAAAAAAGGCGGCGTGATATACGACGTGAAAGGCGTGCTGCCGAGAGAAATCGTTGACGGGAGATTGTAGATAACAGGTAACAGATAGATAAAGCAGGGTAAAAAACTATGAACATCTCAGTAGCAGGAACCGGTTATGTCGGTTTGAGCATCGCCACTTTGCTGGCGCAGCACAACAAGGTTACCGCCGTTGACGTGGTTCCGGAAAAGGTGGAGAAAATCAACAATAAAATTTCACCTATTCAGGATGAATATATCGAAAAATATCTCACAGAGAAAAATCTCGATTTGATTGCCACTTTAGACGGTGCGGCAGCATATAAGGATGCCGACTTCGTGGTGATAGCAGCTCCTACCAACTACGATCCGCAGAAAAACTTCTTCGACACCTCGCATGTTGAAGAGGTTATCGACTTGGTTTTGAGCGTCAATCCCGACGCGGTGATGGTGATAAAGAGTACTATTCCTGTTGGATATACGCGCAGCCTCTATGTGAAATATGCGCGGAAAGGGGTAAAACGTTTCAACCTGTTGTTTTCGCCGGAATTTTTGAGGGAGAGCAAGGCCTTGTACGACAATTTATTTCCTTCGCGCATAATCGTTGGATTTCCCAAGCTCATTGAAGGCTGTAGTGAAGAAAACAAAGCCATCGCGAAGGTCGCTGATGTGAAATTCTTGGAAGAGAAAGCCAAGGTTTTTGCACAACTTCTGCAGCAAGGGGCAATAAAGAAAGACATCCCGACCCTTTTCATGGGGATGAAGGAGGCAGAGGCTGTGAAGTTGTTTGCCAACACTTATCTCGCGTTGAGGGTGAGTTATTTCAACGAGTTGGACACTTACGCCGAAGTGAAAGGCTTGGATACCAAAGCTATTATAGAGGGTGTCTGTCTTGATCCGCGCATCGGCAGCCATTACAACAACCCTTCGTTTGGCTACGGCGGATATTGCCTTCCGAAAGACACCAAGCAGCTTTTGGCCAACTATGAGGATGTTCCGCAGAACATGATGTCGGCGATAGTGGAAAGCAACCGCACGCGTAAGGATTTCATCGCCGACCAGGTGTTGAAGATGGCGGGGTATTACGATTATTATAGTCAGGGACAGTACGACACCAGCAAGGAAAAAGAGTGCGTGATAGGTGTCTATCGTCTGACGATGAAATCGAACTCCGACAATTTCCGGCAGTCGTCGATACAAGGCGTGATGAAGCGTGTGAAAGCCAAAGGCGCGAAGGTGATAATCTACGAGCCCACGCTTGAAGACGGCAGCACTTTCTTCGGCAGTCTGGTGGTGAATGACTTGGGGAAGTTCAAGGCACAGAGCCATGCTATAATTGCGAACAGATACGATGAGTGTCTGGATGACGTGAGGGGGAAGGTATATACGAGAGATGTGTTTGGGAGGGATTAAGAAATTGTCAATTTATCAAAGATAAAGATATATAAATTATGTCAGTTTTCAAAGATAAAACATTGTTAATAACCGGAGGCACAGGCTCTTTCGGCAATGCTGTGTTACGTCGTTTTCTTGATAGCGACATCAAGGAAATAAGGATATTCTCGCGTGACGAGAAGAAACAGGACGATATGCGCCACTATCTTCAGGCGCAGCGTCCGGAAGTGTTCGGGAAAGTGAAATTTTATATTGGTGATGTCCGCAACAGGGAATCTGTCAATTTGGCGATGCATGGTGTCGATTATGTCTTCTCAGCCGCAGCACTGAAACAGGTTCCGTCGTGCGAGTTTTTTCCGATGGAGGCTGTGAGAACTAATGTTGAAGGCACCAATAACGTACTGCTTTCAGCCATTGATAACAATGTAAAGAATGTAGTGGTGCTTTCGACAGACAAGGCGGCATATCCAATCAACGCCATGGGTATCTCAAAGGCTATGATGGAGAAAGTGGCGATAGCACAAGGTCGCGCATTGGGTGAGGAAGCCTCCACAACAATATGCTGCACACGCTATGGCAATGTGATGGCATCGCGCGGAAGTGTCATACCATTATGGGTGGAACAGATTATTGATGGTAAGCCTATAACAATAACTGACCCGAACATGACACGTTTTATGATGACCCTTGACGACGCCGTGGATTTGGTCATTTACGCCTTTACTCATGGCCATAACGGTGATTTGTTTGTACAGAAAGCTCCGGCTGCCACGCTTTCGACTTTGGCGCAGGCCATAAAAGAGACCTATTCCAGAATTGATTCAAAATATGCCGACACTGAGGTTCGCATAATTGGCACTAGGCATGGTGAGAAAGTGTATGAAACGCTGGTTACCCGTGAGGAGATGGCACGTGCCATTGACTGCGGCAATTATTTCCGTATACCATGCGACAACCGCGATCTTAATTATGACAAGTTTTTTACTGAAGGCAATACTGACATGTCAAAAATTGAGGACTACCATAGCCACAACACCAGAAGGCTTGATGTTGAGGGTATGAAAGAATTGTTGCTGAAACTACACTTTATAAGAGAGGATTTAGGTTTGGAACCAAAATCAAAGAGTAAAGATATACGTTCTGAATAGCGAGACGATATGAGGATTCTCGTCACAGGTGCAAAAGGGTTCGTGGGAAAAAATCTTTGCACCCAACTGCGCAACATAAAGGAAGGAAAAGCCCGCAACTACGCTATTGTAGTTGATGAAGTCTTTGAGTACGACGTTGACAATTCTTTGGAAGAACTTGACATATATTGTAAAAAAGCGAATTTCGTCTTCAATTTGGCTGGAATAAACAGACCCAAGGAACAGAGTGAATTCATAGAGGGCAATTTCGGTTTTGTCAGCACTCTTCTTGACACACTGAAAAAACACGGCAACAAATGTCCCGTGATGCTAAGCAGCAGTCAGCAGGCAAGTCTTATGGGGCGTTTCGGTGATTCCGAATACGGGAGAAGCAAGAAAGCAGGCGAGAAATTGTTTTTAGAGTATGAAAAGGAAACTGGCGCGAAAGTCCTTGTTTACCGCTTCCCTAATCTTTTCGGAAAATGGTGCCGCCCGAACTACAACTCGGCAGTTGCCACTTTTTGCAACAACATTGCGAACGACCTGCCAATAACTGTCAATGACCCTAATGTGGAGTTGGAACTTCTCTATATAGACGATCTTGTAGATGAGATGATATGCGCTTTGAAAGGAGAGGAGCATCGTTGCGAGTTTGATGGACTTGATGTCATACCTAAGAAAGACGGGAGATACTGCTATTGCCCCGTTACGCATTATGTAAAATTGGGTGAGATTGTTGATTTGCTTCATAAATTTGCTAAACAGCCGCAAACATTGATGATTCCCGAGATTCCGAAAGGCAGTTTCGCAAAAAAATTGTATTCCACCTATCTCAGTTATCTTCCTAAGGAAAAGGTGGCTTTCCCGCTTACAATGAATGCTGATGCGAGAGGCAGTTTCACCGAGATGCTGCATAGCGAGAAAGTGGGGCAGGTGTCTATAAATATCAGTAAGCCTGGTATCACCAAAGGACAGCATTGGCACAACACAAAGTGGGAGTTTTTCATCGTAGTAGCCGGTCACGGCCTCATTCAAGAAAGAAAAATAGGCACCGATGAAATTATAGAGTTTGAAGTTTCCGGTGATGACATACAGGCGGTACACATGTTACCAGGATATACACATAATATCATTAACCTTTCCGATAAGGAAAATCTTGTGACGGTGATGTGGGCAAACGAGCTCTTCGACCCTGACCGTCCGGATACGTATTCCGAACCTGTTTAAAAATGACAAACAATGGATTACAAAGAAATACATTTTGCCGATAGCGGCAAGTTGAAACTACTTGTCATAGTAGGAACGAGACCGGAGATAATACGCCTGTCAGCCGTGATAAACAAATGTCGCAGATATTTTGACACCATCCTTGCCCATACTGGTCAGAATTACGACTACAATCTCAACGGAGTATTTTTCAAGGATTTAAAACTCAAAAATCCAGATGTTTACATGAATGCCGTGGGCAATGATTTGGGCGAGACCATGGGCAACATCATAGCCGAAAGTTACAAACTTATGGTTGAGATAAAACCCGATGCGGTATTGGTCTTGGGCGATACTAATAGTTGCTTGTCGGTGATTGGAGCAAAACGTCTGCACATTCCGATATTCCACATGGAGGCGGGTAACAGATGCAAGGACGAGTGCCTTCCGGAAGAGACAAACAGAAGGATTGTTGACATAATTTCTGACGTGAACCTTGCCTATAGTGAACATGCGAGGAGATACCTGGCCGAATGCGGATTGCCCAAGGAAAGGACATACGTCACCGGCAGTCCGATGGCGGAGGTGTTGCGTGAGAATCTGGCCGAGATTGAGAATAGCGATATTCATAAAAAACTTGATCTTGAAAAGGGGAAATATATTTTACTTTCCGCTCATCGTGAAGAAAACATTGACACAGAAAAGAACTTCCTGTCGCTTTTCACGGCCATCAACAAGATGGCGGAGAAGTACGACATGCCAATCTTGTATTCTTGTCATCCAAGATCAAGGAAAAGGATTCAGGATTCAGGTTTCAAGTTGGACCCGCGTGTCATTCAGCACGAGCCGCTCGGCTTCCACGACTACAACTGCCTGCAGATGAACGCTTTCGCGGTGGTGAGCGATAGTGGCACACTGCCCGAGGAGAGCAGTTTCTTTACATCGGTGGGACATCCGTTTCCTGCGGTGTGCATCCGCACATCAACGGAGCGTCCGGAAGCCCTCGACAAGGCGTGCTTCATCCTAGCGGGAATTGACGAGACATCGCTGCTTCAAGCCGTAGATGTCGCCGTGGAGATGAACAAAAACTCCGACCACGGCATACCTGTTCCAGACTACACTGACAAAAACGTGAGCACCAAGGTGGTTAAAATAATACAGAGTTACACAGGGGTGGTAGATAAGATGGTGTGGAGAAAATAAACCAAGACTCATAAATTGTCGGAAACGAAAAAATATTTTTTCGATATTAAAATAATTTGTAACTTTGCAAATTGAAATTGTTTAATTTTAAATAAAAATGTTTCAGAATTTAAATAACCCTCCAGTTAAACTTGCTTTATTCCAACTGAAGTTTGGTTCAGTAAGCATGAAGGTGTTTGATGAAACAGACAAACTGCTTAAGAAACAATTTCCGATTAAAAAAGACAATATTGAGGTTGACCTGAATTTGGACAACACAGGCATTCCATTAGGAAAATCAAGATTAAATGGCATATCTGATGCGAAAATAAAAAGTTATATTTATTTGACGCATGATCAAAAAGAGAGAGTGGAAATTCTCGAAGATACATTAACATATATAAGTGAATTGCCTTATAAAGGGTGGGGAAATTTTATAACTCAAGTGGAGAATGTATTGGAAATATTTTCTAATGTTTATGGGAATGGCGGCAACATTGCCGGCATATTCAATCATTGACAGCCATAGTGGCATTTATTCGACAATAACCGATAGGGTGATGTTTGACTCCGTAAAACAAGCAGATTCTGAGAATCTTATGCATTATGTGTCAAAATTGAGATTTCAATCTCTTTATGAAAAATGGGAACGTGACACACGATTCTTATCATCAGTTGATGATGTTATTGATCACGATGCTTTTAAAGCCATTGTTTCTATGAGTGAGAATGCTGTGCCTTTTATTTTGGAGGAAATTAGCAGCACCCCGTCAAATTTGGTATGGGCATTAAATTTTATTTATCAGAGAAAAATCTCCAACAATCCAGAAACCACTATTCCTGAAGCTTGTAAATTATGGGTGAGAGAGTTGAGCAGATAAAGATGGATGTGGCCCAACACGGGTCGGTATAAGTTTCTTGATGGTGTGCATTATTGGCCGTCAGATGAAATACAGACCGCTTCAATTGAAAATTTCATAATTGATCTGCACAGTATGAATGTGGTTACTTTTGAGACGTTGACGCAAACACTAAAAAAAGAGTGAAAATCCCAGATGCTCGTTTGGCTTTTGTTGTCGAATATTGCTTCTTGAACAATTTATTTCGTGATTTGAAAGTAATTATTTAAACAATCAAAAATCGATACGGAACATTTAGTTTGACGAAAAGTTTTTCGTTAAAAAATCTAATTTCATTTATGATAAAAACAAAAGCTGACCTCGCTTACTATCTTGAAGAGGATAGGAAGGCTTATGAAAAACTGGAGAAACGTTCGTTTAAAAGTATCATATCAGATTGGTTTTTCCCGGATAAGAACTATGAATATATCAAGTGCATAAGGAAATTGGAGTATCTCACAAATGCAAGGGGGGGGTACTGCGATTGTTGATGAAATATCATTACAATATCAAGAAAGCACGGCTTCGCGCAGCAACTGGGATAGAGCTTCAGGAGGGTTGTGCCGGTGCCGGGCTGCATGTGTCACATGGTAAAATTGTTGTAAGTGCACAAGCAAAAATTGGAGAACATTGCAAAATATTGAGCGATGTTACTATTGGTGGACAAGGGAGATACGATAAGCATGGAGCTCCATGCATTGGAGATCGTGTGTTTATTGGGAGTGGAGCAAAACTGATAGGTAATATTCACATAGCAAATGATGTTGTGATTGGTGCCAATGCTGTGGTTTTGCAAGATGTTTTGGAAGAAGGCATAACTGTTGCCGGGAATCCGGCACGTAAAGTGAGTGACACCAACTCATATCATTATTTAAATCGAGAATAAAAATATGAAATTTATTATATCAATTCCTGCAAGAGGAGGCTCCAAAAGACTTCCCCATAAGAACATTTTGCCTTTGGCAGGAAAACCTTTAATATTGCACACAATTGATTATGCAAAACATGAGTGTCCTGATATACCAATTTATGTATCAACCGATGATTCGGAAATTGAAAAAATATCGCAAACTGCTGGAGTTAATGTAATTAAACGTCCAAAAGAATTATCGGGCGATTTCGTGTCGACATCTGCTGTTTTGCAACATGTTCATAATTGTGTTATAGATGAAAGATTTGATTATGACTATATGATATTGCTGCAATGCACGAATCCACTTCGCCCAAGTGGAATGATAACTGACGCCATACAAAAAATAGTGAATGATGATAGGAAAAGTCTTGTGGGGATTACACCAACTATTCAGAAATTAGGTAAAATTGTCAAAAACCAATTTGTTCCATGGAATTACATTTTCGGCCAACGCAGTCAGGATATGGAACCTCTTTATTATGAGAACGGATTGCTTTATATTAGTCATAAATCTTTGATTGCAGAAGGAAAAATTATAGATGGTAATCCTTTCCCTTATATAATAGACAGCCTTTATGCGAAAGTTGATATAGATACTAAAGATGATTTTGATTTGGCAGAACATTTGCTTTTAAGACAAAAATGAATGAAATTTTAGCTAATTTAAGGGGGGGGCTGATTGTATCGTGTCAATCAGAAGGTTGTGATCCATTTAATGCGGACCCTAAATATATGGCACTTTTTGCTAAAGCAGCGGAGATGGGTGGAGCGAAAGGAATCCGTTCACAAGGCATAAACAAGATAAAAGAGATCAAGAAAGTTGTTTCCCTTCCAATTATAGGTTTGTTAAAATCTACATTCAAGGATGGGACTGTAAAAATTACAAGTTCATTCAATGAAGTTGAGCAACTTATAGAGATTGGGTGTGATATAATTGCTATTGATGGAACACAACGTGAAAGGGAAGGATTGACCGGTCCATGCTTTATCCATGAGGTAAAACAACGTTATAATTGCATTGTATTGGCAGATATAGCCACTTGTGAAGAAGCAGTTGCTTGTGAAAAAGCCGGAGCTGACGCAGTATCAACAACACTCAATGGTTACACACCGGAAACGATGCCTTATAATGAAAAACCAAATTTAGATTTACTTCGTTCAATATGTGAAAAAATTGAAATACCTGTGTTTGCTGAAGGTAGATACAACACACCTGCAGATGCTATTGAAGCTGCTGAAATTGGAGCACATGCGATTGTCACAGGTACGGCTATTACACGACCGAGAGTAGTTACACAATGGTTTGTTAATAAATTAAAAGAGCATTACCATGAATAGAAATAGAATAAAAGTTGGTGTCAATCGCTGGATTGGCGAGATGGAGGAACCTTATGTGGTAGCAGAAATCGGCATTAATCATAATGGTGATTTTGAATTATGTAAAAACATGATTGCCTCTGCTGCTCATACAGGTGTCGATGCTGTTAAAATGCAGAAACGTACAATAGAGGAAATGTACACAAGGGATGCTCTTGATTCTCCATACAATAAACCTTATGCTTTCGGTAGGACATACGGTGAACATAAACATGCTTTGGAATTTTCAAACGAACAATTCATAGAACTTCAACAATATGCACATAGCTTAGGAGTAGAGTTCCTTGTAAGTGGTTTTGACTCTACAAGTTTTGAATTTATAGAAAAAATTCTTAATGTTCCAGTTCATAAAGTGGCTTCTCCGTTTGTTACCGATTATCCTTTATTGAAGCAAGTTGCAGAATATGATAAACCAATCTTTCTATCTACTGGAATGCATACTATGGATGAAATCAAAGCTTCCGTCGAGTTTATAAAACAATATAACGACAAACTTATGGTATTTCATGCCGTAACTATGTATCCTGTCCCAAATAAAGATGTCAATTTGAATATTCTGACTACTTTTAAGAAAGAATTAAATACATTGATTGGCTATTCTTCTCATGATAATGGTGTCGTGATTCCCGCTGCCGCAGTAGCATTGGGTGCTTGTGTAATAGAGAAGCATTTTACACTTGATCGTGCCATGATAGGTCCTGACCATGCCGCGTCGGTGGAACCTCGTGGAATGGAATTAATCAAGAAATATGCTACGGCAGTTCATCAGTCTTTAGGCTTATCTGTGCGAGAGGTGAATGATGCAGAAACTACTGCACGAATAAAATATGGAGTTTCTGTAACAAGCAAACGCGCCATTCCTACGGGTAAAATCATCACAGAAGAAGACATTATGGTAAAATGTCCCGGTGGAGGGATTTCTCCTGTACAATTCTGGAACTTGATGGGTAAAAAAGCACAGAAAGATATTGCTGCGGATAAGACAATATATGAAGGAGATATACTATAATGTCTATAAAAATCGATATTCGTCTTATTCTCACCGACATCGACGGTGTCTGGACCGACGGCGGTATGTATTATGACCAGACTGGCAACGAATGGAAACGCTTCAACACTTACGATGGAGGAGGTGTTATGTTGGCACATAAGCATAATATACCAGTCGGTATCATCACGGGGGAGGATACAGAAATTGTCAGTCGCCGTGCCGAGAAACTAAAAGTTGATTATTTGTTTCAAGGTGTGAGAGATAAACTCTCTGTTGCCAAACAACTTTGCGATAAACTTGGTATTACATTTAAACAAGTTGCTTATATAGGTGACGATTTGCCAGATGTGCCGTTGCTGAAAGTTGTGGGATATCCGGGTGTACCCAGCGGTGCTCCAATTTCCAATTTGCACTTATCATCATTACCCCTTCACAAATGTGGAGGTGAAGGGGTTTTTCGGGAATTCGTGGAAATGCTTCTCGATGCTGATACCTCAGCCATCTAATCATAGATATTATAAAGCAATGAGAATTTTAGCAATTATCCCGGCACGAGCAGGTTCAAAGGGTATTCCGAACAAGAATATCAGGCTAAGGTGGCCATTTATGTGAACGGAAACAACAAACGTGGCATAGGTCATATCTACCGTGCTTTAGAGATGGCCGATGAATTCTATGTCAAGCCCGACATCTATTACGACAAGAACCAGACAGATCCCAAGGTGTTTGGCATTACCACCCATAACATCAAGCCTGTAGATGGCATTGCAGAACTGTTCCAGATATGTAAGGAGAAACAATATACCATTTTTATCAACGACATTCTGACCACTTCGATAGACTATATGATAGGTCTTCGCAGTGTGCTGCCGAATGCAAAACTGATTAATTTTGAAGACGACGGAGAAGGAATAATCAAGGCTGACCTTGTATTTAACGCGCTTTTCCATGATGCAGAGTTTCCTCAGATACATGCAGGTGAGAAATACTACATTTGTGGCAAAACGTTCATGTTCTATGAACCCATCAAGGTTAAAGAGGATGTAAAGCGAGTATTTGTCGCTTTTGGAGGTGCAGACCCTCAGAACTATTCCGACCGGTTACTGAATATAATCACCAAGCCTGAGTACAATAAATACCACTTTGTGGTGGTGCTTGGCCGGGCTAAATATAACGTAGATGCATTACTTGAATACAATAAATATGACAACATAGAAGTACTGTATGATGTGTCGAACATGCCAGAGCTGATGACCAGCTGCGATGTGGCTATCACATCACGCGGTCGCACAGGCTATGAGTTGGCGCTTCTTGGCATCCCTTCCATTGCCATGGCTCAGAACAAACGTGAGGAAAAACACGGTTTCGTTTGCAACGAAAACGGCTTCTCCTATATTGGACTGAACCCTGACGACGAAGTGATTGAGAGTACGTTGAATATGTACCTCAAGATGTCACAGAAAACGCGCCAGCGATACCAAGACAAACTGCTCGTACAAGGCCGGAACCATAGTCAGCAAAAACTCCCCAGCCTACTGGGATACCACCAAGGAACCGACAAAGACCCAGTATGAACTGTTCCTGAAGCACGACCATTTCGATGAGGCTGAATATCGTGAATTGTGCGAGTACACACATTCGAAAGGAATGGATTATACGTCCACGCCGTTTGACTATGCTTCTGCCGATTATCTGGAAGACATGGTAGATTTCTACAAAATCTCTTCTTCCGACTTAAGCAACCTGCCATTCATTGCCCATATAGCCAGAAAGGGTAAACCTGTATATATGTCAGTAGGTGCAGCATACCTGTCTGAATGTGACGAGGCAATACGAGTGCTGAAGGATAATGGCTGTGAAGACATCGTAATATTTCATTGTGTGCTGTCATACCCGACAGACCCGAGTAACGCAAATCTGCTGATTATTGACACATTAAAGAAAACGTTCCCTGATGTACGTATAGGATTCAGCGACCATGTGGCACCAGATGACACGATGATGACGCTGGCCACTGCCTATATGCTTGGGGCAGAAGTAATAGAAAAACATTTTACACTTGACAAGACGCTACCTGGCAACGACCACTACCACAGCGGAGATCCCGAAGACTTTAAGAAAGCCATTGCCAATTTCCGCTGGATAGACAAGGTGCTTGGTTCGCCAGAGAAAACGGTCCTTGACTGTGAGGTCATCCCTCGTCGTGAGGCACGCCGCTCTCTGGTACTTACCCGCGATATGAAGGCCGGTGAAGTTATCAAAGCCGAAGACCTCATGCCAAAGCGTCCAGGAACCGGCATACCACCCCGATTTGCAGATATTGTCATAGGACGAAAGGTTGTAAGAGACCTTCCCGAAGATACAATATTGACATGGGATATGGTATGACGTGATTCCTCTCCGTTGAGGATTTACAAATACCATATAAAGAAATGATTAAAAAAGGGGAAACTTACATTATCGGTGAGATAGGACAGAACCACAATGGTTCGGTCGATATCGCCAAGTTGATTACCGAGTTAGTGTCGCATCCTGTCAAGGACGAGACGTTTGACATTCCTCACTGCTTGTGGATATACCCAAGAATGAAGTAATCTATCCAAACCAGATAGGGTGCTGAATGAGAAATTCCCATTCATGATGTTACGATTTAGACACTGCATGTGGGGGGGGGTAATTCTTCTCGCATTGATTATTTTAACCGCCATCTTTTCAATCTGGTGGAGCGTTGCCAACGACATTCCCAACCGCATTGAAGCAAAATGCAGGGAATTAAAAGGATTTCCGCCATTAGACACTTCAGTCAAATTAGACAGCACCAACCTGCCAATCATCTTTGTACAGACAGAGAGAGTGAGACAAGACAGACGTGTGTCTGCTCTTATGAAGATTGTGGATAATGCAGCAGGCTATAACTACGGTGACACAATAGCACATCCATGCCAACACGTTGACTATGACGGCTATATCTCCATCAAGTACAGAGGGCATGCCAGTTTTTACAATGCAGACAAGAAGTCGTATTCCATTCGACCTACGGACTCCCCATTGGAAGAAGGCGGCAAAAAGATTAAGGCAAAGCTGCTGGGAATGAAGAAAGGGAAGAAGTATGTGTTGCTGGCCCAGCAGATAGACCGCAGCATGATGCGCGAAGCCCTGGCTTACGAGCTGGCACGTCCCTTTATGGGATACGTCCCACAGATTCGTTTCTGCGAACTGATTGTCAACGGTGTCTATCAGGGAGTATATACCTTGTCAGAACAGCCAAGCAGCAACCGGCTGAAACTTGACAGACCAAAAAAGGATGCGGGAAAACGGCCGTCGGGGCTATTGCTCTATTTTGCACGGGAAGTGGAGGCCGACATAAACCAACGTATCACCATCGTCCGTCGAGACGGAGGTACCGATACGCTGACGGCATCGTTTGAGATAAAGCATCCTGACATGGACGACGTGACACCAGCCGTGCTTGGCGAGATTGGTAAGAAACTTGACAACGTATGTCTGGCATTAGCCGATACGGCTTCAGATCGGTATCGCCAACTGATAGACGAGCTGTCGTTCATCGACTATCAGTTGTCGTCAGAATTCACGAAAAACACAGATGCCTACTGGGGCTCTGCATATCTGTACAGAAGGGCACACCCTACAGACACCTTGTTCCGAATGTGTCTTTGGGACGTTGACCACTCCTTTGGCATGACGAAAGTTCCCGACTATGCCGAGTACGACAACTGGATCTATCTGTGGGGTGGAGACACCCCGTCGATGCATGTCCGTCAATGGTGGAAATGGCTGAATCAGAATCCGCATTACACGAAACGACTCAGGGAGCGGTGGGCAGAATACCGCAGCGGAGTGTACAGCCGTCGGCACATAGAGCATGTCATCGACTCGCTCTCATCGCTGCTGACCACTGCGGGCGCAATGGAGCGAAACACACAAGCGTGGAGCACGTGGACTTCAGAGGGCTCAGCCCCAAATCTGTACCATGTCAAGTATCTCTCCGATTCCTTTACCGATGAACTCCGTTACATACGCGACTGGATAGACAAAAGGCTTGAATGGATGGATTCACAGTTAAAAACGTGTGATGAATGAAAACAAAAGAATCCCGTGACATCCGGCTTATCCTCACCGACATCGACGGTGTCTGGACCGACGGCGGCATGTATTACGACCAGACGGGCAATGAGTGGAAGCGCTTCTGCACCTACGACGGTCGGGGTGTGACCTTGGCGCATGAACACGGCATCCTCGTGGGTGTCATCACTGGTGAAGAAACGGAGATAGTGCGTCGCCGTGCAGAGAAATTGAAGGTCGATTACCTGTTTCAGGGCGTCACAGACAAACTTGCAGTAGCTACTCAGCTTTGCAGGGACCTTGGCATTACGCTTTCGCAAGTGGCTTATATAGGCGATGATTTAGGCGACGTTGAACTATTGAAGGCCGTGGGGCGCAGGTGTTCCTTGCGGCAGCCCAATCTCTTCGCTCAACCTTTCGAGTGTGACCCTCTCCAAGTGTGGCGGGCACGGCGTGTTCCGTGAGTTTGTAGAGACTTTGCTCAACATTTGTATCTAATAATATCTTGCATTGAAAGTAGTACTTTTAGCCGGAGGCTTTGGGTCTCGCATTAGCGAGGAGTCCATATTCAAGCCCAAACCGATGATTGAGATAGGCGGCATGCCTATCCTGTGGCATATCATGAAGGAGTATGCCTATTATGGGCACAATGAGTTTATCATCTGTGCTGGTTATAAACAAGAGTATATCAAGGAGTGGTTTGCCAACTACTTCCTGCACTACAGTGATGTGTCGTTCGACTTCCGTAATGGGAAGAACGAGATGACCGTACATCACAGCCATTTGGAGCCGTGGAAGGTGACGGTAGTGGATACCGGCTATAACACCATGACGGGCGGACGTATCAAACGCATACAGGAGTATGTGGGCGATGAGGCGTTCTTCATGACCTACGGTGATGGTGTGTGCGATGTCGATATCAACAAACTGTTGGAGTTCCATCGGAGTCACGGCAAGATTGCGACGTTGACTGCCGTGAAGATGGCGCAGGAGAAGGGTGTGTTGGATATTGAAGGCGGTGCGGTGAAGGCGTTCCGTGAGAAGAATGCCAACGATGGTGCGCCTATCAATGCCGGATATATGGTGCTGGAGCCTGCCATCTTTGACCTGCTGGATGGTGACAGTTGCGTGTTCGAGCGCAAGCCGTTGGAGACGCTGGCGGCAAAGGGAGAACTCATGTCCTATATCCACGAGGGCTTCTGGCAGTGCATGGACAATATCCGTGAGAAGAATATGCTGGAGAAACTTCTTCAAGAGGGCAAGGCTCCCTGGAAGCGTTGGGAGAGACAGATACCTAAGGTTTTGTAAAGGTTATAGGTTATTGGTTATAGATAATAAAAAGTAACAACATATATGGCAAAAAAAGAAGAATTAAAGGCTCAGATTCTTGAGCTGACTCGCGAGTATTATAACGAAGTACACGGACAGCCGCAGGAGTTCGTTCCCGGCAAGACGAAGGTGAACTACGGTGGCCGTTTCTTCGATGCGGAAGAGATGGTGAACCTGGTGGATTCATCGCTCGACTTCTGGTTGACGGCAGGCCCGTGGGCTCACAAGTTTGAAACCCGCTTCGCCAAGTGGTTGGGCGTGAAGTACTGCAGCCTGTGCAACAGTGGCAGCAGTGCCAACCTGCTTGCATTCAGTGCGCTGACCGCACACGAATTAGGCGAGCGTCGAATTAAGCGTGGTGACGAGGTGATAACCGTTGCAGCCGGATTTCCGACAACGGTGGCTTGCATTGTGCAGTTTGGTGCCATACCTGTGTTTGTGGACATGAGCGTGGAAGAAGGCAACATTGACACCATTCAGTTGGAGGCTGCCTACAGTCCTAAGACCAAGGCTGTGATGGTGGCGCACTCTTTGGGCAATCCCTTCAACCTCGAAGCCGTGGTTGCTTTCTGCAAGAAGCACAACCTCTGGCTGGTTGAGGACAACTGCGATTCGCTGGGTTCTGAATACTTCATTGATGGCGAGTGGAAGAAGACCGGCACCATTGGTGACATTGGTACGAGCAGTTTCTATCCTCCCCACCACATGACGATGGGTGAAGGTGGTGCGGTCTATACCAACAACAAGGAGTTGGACAAGTACGTGAAGAGTTTCCGTGACTGGGGCCGTGACTGCTGGTGCGTGGGTGGTGTAGATAACACCTGCGGATGCCGCTTTACGGGTCAGTTCGGTCAGTTGCCAAAGGGCTACGACCACAAGTATGTGTACAGTCACCTCGGTTACAACCTGAAGGCTACCGACATGCAGGCTGCCATCGGATGCGCTCAGTTGGAGAAACTGGACTTCATCGTGAGCCGTCGTCGCGAGAACTATCAGACGCTGTACGATGGTCTGAAAGGCACTCCCGGACTCTTGCTGCCCGAGCCTCAAAAGAACAGCAGACCCAGCTGGTTTGGCTTCTTCATCACAGTAAAGGAAGATGCGGGCTATACCCGCAATGAGTTGACCACCTATCTGGAAGACCACAAGGTGCAGACCCGCAACCTCTTTGCCGGAAACCTGCTGCTTCATCCTGCCTTTGAGGAGTATGTGAAGGATAAGGACTACCGCACCATTGGTGACCTGCCTGTGACCACCAGCATCATGAAGAACTGTTTCTGGCTGGGCGTTTATCCTAGAATGACACCAGAGAAGTTGCAGTACATGATTCAGACCATTAAAGACTTTGTGGCTTCTAAAGCCTAAGCGATATGATAGACATTTTCAACAACTTTTATAAAGGCAAGCGAGTCCTCGTGACTGGTCACACCGGATTCAAGGGCAGTTGGCTGAGCATCTGGCTCCACGAGTTGGGTGCGGAGGTGGTAGGCGTGGGGCTGGAACCTTACTCCGAGAAGGATAATTACGTGCTCAGTGGCATTGGGCAGAAAATCAAGGCCGATATCCGAGCAGACATCCGTGACGGAGAGAAGATGAAGGAAATCTTCGCTCAGTACCAGCCGGAAATAGTTTTCCATCTGGCAGCACAGCCATTGGTGCGCCTCAGTTACGAGATTCCCGTAGAGACCTACCAGACCAATGTGATGGGAACCATCAACATCATGGAGGCCATCCGTGCTACGGACAGCGTGAAGGTAGGCGTGATGATAACCACCGACAAGTGCTACGACAACAAGGAGCAGCTGACCGGCTACAAGGAGGATGACCCCTTTGGCGGTTACGACCCCTACAGCAGCAGCAAAGGAGCTTGCGAGATAGCCATCCAGAGCTGGCGCAGGAGTTTCTTCAATCCTGAGGATTATGGCAAGAAACACCATGTAAGCCTTGCCAGTGTCCGTGCCGGTAACGTGATTGGCGGTGGTGACTGGGCCAAAGACCGCATCATCCCCGACTGTATCCGTGCGTTGGAGGCAGGTAAGCCCATTGAGATTCGCAGTCCGAAGGCTGTGCGTCCTTGGGAACACGTGCTGGAGCCGCTGAGCGGGTATATGCTGCTTGCACAAAAGATGTGGGAACATCCTACGGAGTATTGTGAGGGGTGGAATTTTGGACCGGAGCAGGAGAGCGTATCCACCGTTTGGGAGATAGCAAGCAAGCTCGTGAAATGCTACGGCAAGGGAGAACTGAAGGACGTTTCCGACCCCAATGCCCTGCACGAAGCCAATCTGCTTATGCTGGATATCAGCAAGGCAAAGACCCGCCTTGGCTGGAAACCCCGTCTGGATGCCTTGCAGACCATTGAATTGGTTGCGGACTGGTATAAGCGGTATCAGCAGGAGTCAGTGTATAATATCTGTATAGACGAAATAGAAAGATTCATTGGCTAATGAAGGCATCTGATTACATAGCGTCTTTTATTCAGCAGCACGGAGTTAACGTTGTATATGGCTATATTGGAGGGATGATAACCCATTTGGTTGATTCCATAGCCAGGACACCGGAAATGCAGTTCGTACAAGCATACCATGAGCAGTCTGCCGCATTTGCAGCGGAAGGCTACTCTATCGAGAACGGTAATCTGGGTGTGGCTATATCCACCAGTGGCCCTGGAGCTACTAACATGATAACTGGCATTGCAGATGCATGGTTTGGCTCGATACCCGTGCTATATATCTCTGGACAGGTGAACAGCTATGAATATAAGTACGACAAACCCATCCGTCAGCAGGGATTTCAAGAGACGGATATTGTCAGCATTGTGAAACCGATTACCAAGTACGCTGTATTGGTTGATAATGCTGCAAACCTGCGCTATGAATTGGAGAAGGCTGTGTATATGGCGCAATCTGGCAGAAGAGGACCAGTACTGCTGGATATTTGTATGGATGTTCAGAGGGCTGAGATTAATCCTGACGAATTAAATACTTTTGTCCCGGAAGAAACAAAGCAGGAAAGTAACTATAAGATATCAGAGATAGTTAAATTAATATCTTCTTCCAAGCGACCCATGTTCTTATTTGGAGCCGGAGTGCAAAGCGACAAAGCAAAAGCTTTGGTATCCAAAATACTGTATAAGACTCAGATACCGGCAGTCTGTTCTTTGATGGGACTTGGGGTAGTTAATGCTGATTACGAGTATTACTTAGGACTATTGGGCAGTTACGGAAACCGTTGTGCTAATAAATCTATGGAAGACGTAGATTTGCTTATAGCAATTGGTTCCAGACTCGATACGCGACAGACGGGAGCCAAGTACCAGTCATTTGTGGAGCATGGTACAATAATTCATGTGGATATTGATTCCAATGAGCTGACATCACACAGGCTTCAGAACAGGATGATGGTTTGTGATTCGGCAGAGCATTTCTTGGAGTCTTTGTTGGAAAATCTGCTTGAACAAACTAATTATACGGTTTGGCAGGAAAAGATTAGAGAGTTGAAGAACAAGTATAGTCAGAAAATGGAGGTAGAGGGCTATGTCAATAACAAGAGTCCTTATCGTCTGATGGAATCAATCAACCAACACTCTAAGGTAAATGATGTATTTGTGGCAGATATAGGCCACAACCAGATGATAGCAGCACAGACCTTGAAGGTGGATGGTAACAAGAAGTTTGTAACAAGTGGTGGCTTGGCTCCAATGGGATTCTCTCTACCCATTTCCGCAGGCATTGCTATGGTTAATCCGGAAAGAAGAGTTATTTCCATCAATGGTGATGGCGGTTTTCACATGGCCAGCCAGTCACTGATGCTGATATCACAGTACAACCTGCCCGTAATTACTTTCATCGTGAATAACGAATCTCTGGGTATGATAACTCAATTCCAATCCCTTTATTTTAACGGGCGAATGAACGCCACCACAAATGGGGGGGTACAAAACACCAGATTTTAAACAACTCGCAAAGGCTTATGGCTTAAAGTATTATCGCATAGATGAGTCATCCTTGGCGAATGAAAATCTGATGTCAGAAATCTTCGCTGAGCGCAACTGTGTGGTTGACTTCTGGACGGATGGTCTTACAACCATTTCTCCGAAGTTAGAGTATAACAAACCCATATATCAACCCACACCCGACTGGTAAAGAATAGTCATGAAGGCTCATCTATGAAAAAAAACAGAAAACAGTTTCTTAGATGAGTCAAATGAATATAGAAGAAATCAAAGAATTCGCGAAAGCGATAAGACGGACAGCCGTCACGATGGCATACAAGACACGGACATCGCACACAGGCGGAACTCTGTCACAGGCAGATGTGCTGGCAGTGCTCTATTCAGGGGTGCTGAATTGCAGTCCTGACAGGATGGACGACCCGACACGGGACCGCTTCATTGAGAGTAAAGGACACAATTGCGCATCCTATTATGCAGCACTGGCATTGAAGGGGTTCATGAACAATGACGAACTGATGGAGCAGTATTGCCAGAACGGTTCCGAGTATTTCGAACACGTCAGCCACAAACTGCCAGGCGTGGAACTCTCAACAGGCAGTCTTGGTCACGGATTTCCTGTGGCAGCTGGCATGGCCTTGGGAAGCAAACGCAGTAACACTCCGTTTAATGTCTATTGTATCATTGGCGACGGAGAAATCAACGAGGGCAGTAACTGGGAGGCTATGATGTTTGCAGCACACCACAAGCTTGACAACCTCTGTGTGATACTGGACAAGAACCAGATGCAGGCGATGGGCGATACCAAAGACATCATGTGTCTTGATCCGATGGCAGAGAAAATCAGGGCGTTCCAGTGGAATGTTTGTGACATTGACGGGAACGATGTGGAGCAAATCATTGCGGCCTTTGAAAGTTTCAAGAAGTGCAAGGACAAGCCAACCTTCATTGTGGCCAATACGGTCAAAGGGAAGGGCGTGAGCTACATGGAACACAACCTGAAGTTCCATTATAGCGCACCCAACGAAGAAGAGTATAAACAAGCAATGGAGGAACTGAAATGAGAACAAGTTTTATCAACCAGCTTCTTGAAGAGGCCAAGCAGAACGAAAAGATATTCCTCATCATTGGCGACCTGGGGTATCATGTGGTGGAGCCGTTTATGGAAGCCATTCCCGAGCGATTCCTCAATGCCGGCATTGCAGAGCAGAACATGGCAGGGGTGGCGGCAGGTCTGGCGATGACAGGATATAACGTCTATATCTACTCCATCGGGAACTTCCCGACACTCCGCTGTCTGGAACAAATCAGAAACGATATTGCCTATCACAAGGCCAACGTGAAGATAGTATCTGTTGGAGCAGGTTATGCTTACGGCAGTCTTGGTGCTACCCACCAGCCCACGGAAGAGATAGGCGCATTGAGGGCGATACCCAATATGGTGGTGGCCACTCCAGGAGACCCCGTAGAGGCTCGCGCTATTGCCAAGTTCTCCGCTGACTACGACGGCCCGATGTATATACGGCTGGGCAAGGCAGGGGAGACGGTAGCTCATTCAGAGGCAAGTCTGACAGTTAATGCAGGAGACATCCTTCCTGTTATGCTGAAAGAAGGTAATAAGAAGGCTGTCCTTGCTTGCGGAAACATCATGGCTGCTGCCAAATCGCAGATTGAAGAGCAGAGACTGCCATACGACCTGTACAGTGTGCCCTTCGTGAAGCCATTGAACAAAGCGCAACTGAAAGCCATTGTAGAGAACCATCCTGACGGGCTTATAACTATCGAAGAGCATCAGGCCTCATGCGGAATGGGTTCTGCCATTGTAGAATGTGTAAACGATATGTTTGCGGAAGGGGAACTGAACACCTACCCCCATATCAAGAGGACCGCCATCCCCGATGAGTTTGCACCCGTTGTCGGTACACAGACGTATCTGAGAGAATATGAAGGATTGAGAATCAATTAGTTTTAACGAACAAGATAAACATCAATGACCTTTTTCATTACAGGAGCCTCCGGTTTCATGGGCGTTGAGGTGTGCCGCTATCTGACGGACAAGGGGCATCGCGTCATCGCCATGTCACGGAGGGATAACGAGCACCTGAACGCCATCGTCGCAGGAGGACGTTTGCAGGTGTTCCGGGCAGACATGCAGTCGCTGGTAGAAAAGGCACAGGATGTCAAGGCCGATGTGTTCGTGCACCTTGCCTGGGCAGGAACGACACACGAGGAACGCAACGACCCCGCCATCCATGCGGAGAACGTCCGCCTGTCGCTGGAGTATGTGCATCTGGCAGGACGGATGGGCTGCACCCTTTACGTGGATGCTGGTTCGCAGGCGGAATACGGCATCGTGCCGGGAGTCATCACCGAGGAGACCGAGTGCCATCCCTTCTCTGCCTACGGCAAGGCAAAGCTGGAGATGTACCGGCAGTCGCGCGTGCTGACACGGGAACTGGGGATGAAGTACATCCACCTGAGGATACTGAGCGTATATGGCGAGAACGACCACGAGGACACGCTGATCAAGAGTTCGCTGCGGAAACTCAGGGCCGGAGAGCCCGTGGTGATGCGGAGCGGCGGCCAGAAGTGGAATTACGTGTACGTGAAGGACGCAGCCCGTCAGATAGCGGAGCTGGCCCTGCATGCCGTGAACAACGACAGCTTTGGCTGCGAGGTGTATAACATCGCCTCCAACGACACCCGTCTGCTGAAGGACTTCGTGATAAAGATGAAAGACATTTGCGGTTCGCAGAGTGAACTGACCTTTGGCGGCTACGACCCGGAGAAAGACGTGAACCTGGACCCCGACATGCGGAAGACCGAGGAAGTGGTGAAGCCGCTGACGGAGTGTGGGTTTGAGGGGGTGATAAAACGCATGATATGAGCAATCTGATACGGAGAGGAATTGATTTTTTCCTCGGACATATTAAGAACAAGTTTATCCGTTTCATTTTTGTAGGTGTATTAAACACGCTTTTCGGGTATGGTGTCTATTGCCTGATGATACTGATAGGATTTTCGTATGTATGGGCAACGTTAATATCCCAGATACTTGGAGTGCTGTTTAATTTTGTGACTACAGGGAACCTGGTTTTTGAGAACAATGACAAGCGGCTGATATTTAAGTTTATATTAAGTTATATCATTACTTATTTTATCAATATAGGGGTCAACAGGACGCTACAGTTGTGGCTTGACTGCAACCAGTACATCTCCGGTTTCGGGGCAACACTGGTATCAGCCCTGTGCTCATTCCTGATCTTGAAACTATTCGTATACAGACAATAATAATTTTGAATACATGAAGACAATCAGCATTCTCATTCCCTGCTATAACGAGGAAGAAAACGTGGTTCCGCTCAGCAATGCCATTGTGGAAGAGTTGGGTAAGAACCTGTCGGAATATGATTATGAAATCGTGTTCATAGACAATGATTCCAAGGACAACACCCGTCCCTTGTTGCGGGAGATTTGCAAACGAAACCCGAAGATCAAAGCTATCTTCAATGCCAAGAATTTCGGGCAGTTCAACAGTCCGTATTATGGGATGTTGCAGACCACAGGCGACTGTACTATCCTGATGTGCTGCGATTTCCAAGACCCAGTAGAGATGTTGCCTCAGTTGGTCGACGAATGGGAGAAAGGTGCCAAGATGGTGTCGTGCATCAAGACCAAGAGCAAGGAGAATCCCATTATGCGAATGCTGCGGACTTGGTATTATAGGCTGATTAAGAAGATGTCGTCTATAGACCAGATTGAGCATTTTACTGGATTTGGGTTGTATGATAGCAGTTTTATAGAAGTGCTTCGCAATTTGAAAGACCCGACTCCTTTCCTTCGTGGAATTGTGGCGGAACTGGGCTATAAGCGAGTGAATATTGAATACACGCAGGCGAAACGCAGGGCGGGGAAGACCCATAACAACTTCATGACGCTGTTTGAGGCCGCAATGCTGAGTTTCACTTCTTATACCAAGGTGGGGCTGCATGTGGTAACGATAGCGGGAATGGTGATTTCAGCAATTTCATTCGGAGTCGCTTTATTCTACCTGATATACAAGTTGCTGTTCTGGAACACGTTCTCAGCCGGATTGGCTCCGCTGGTAGCCGGAATGTTCTTCTTCAACGGATTACAACTGCTGTTCATCGGGTTCGTTGGAGAATACGTGATGAGTGTCAATACCAGGGTGATGAACAGACCGCTTGTAATTGAGGAAGAGAGGATTAATTTCAATTAACCATAACACCACTTTTTATAAGTGGACTCATATATTAAATACCGAATAATATGACTGCATCATTTTTACAGTTTTACAGGGATGTCATTAGGCAACCATTATTCTGGATACCCCTGTTATTTTTCTCTATCGCAGCTTTTGGCTACGACTTGTTCTCATATTCATTGAGTACGGATGATTTGAATATAGAGTACTATACGGAGGCAATGCTCCATTCCCGTTGGGGTATGGTCCTTTTATCCCATTTGACGGGTATTCTTCACTTCGTGCCTTTCATAGACAAATATCTGGCTCTTGCTTTCCTCTTGCTGTCAGGCATTATGTTTTGTTTCTTGTGTTACCGGCTGTGTGATTTCAAGAATGTGATATGTTATACATTGACTGCCGGTGTATTCGTCACATATCCCTTGATTTCTGAAATCTGGGGCTATATTGGCGCAAACTACTATAGTACTGGTGGACAACTGTGTTCCATATTGGCCGTTTTAGTGTTACATTCCAATGTTTCCAAATTGAAACGATATCTAATTGCCGGGACTCTGATGTTGTTCCCCGTAAGCAGTTATGAAGCACCGGTTTTTTCATATCTTACATTAGTGTTTATCACGACGTTCCTTGAACATATATCCGATGCTTCGACTGAATTTTCATTTCGTACTGTAAACAGTAAGATTTTAGAATACACCGTACCACTGGCCCTTGCGATTACAATGAGGTTTCTTGTTTCGTTTTTGCTTTATACATTCTTCGACATAGATTATCATAATGTGGGCGCGACAAGTATAAGTTGGATTGATGCAGGTTTATTGGCATCCACAATATCTTTAATAAGCAGCATTTTATATAACTACATTTTAGCAGCACTACTATACTTCCCTATTACGGAAATAGTCATAGGAATGTTGGTGTTTATGGTTTTGACTCTATATGTTTCTTTCCGTCATCGTTCACCCTATCCTGCGGTATGTGGGCTATTTATAATCCTTGCCTCTTTTTCCATGTCATTAGTTCAAGGGGTAGCCATGCCATATAGAGCCGCACAGACAATCCCCATATTCTTGGCCTTTTTCGTTTTTATATCCTACTATTATATCGCAAGACATTGTCAGACATTCATAAGGCGTACATTTGCAATTATGATGATGTTAATATGTTGGTATCAAGGGATATACACTAATAGGATATTGTCACTACAGCTTCAATGTACTGCTAACGAAGCAGCAATGATACATAACATAGGGAGGCGAATCGAGAAGGACTACGAGAATAAACCTTGTGTGTTTGTTTCTCGATATTATATAGGAAAACAAATTGATGCACAAATACGTGTTGATACTTCCAGCTGGAATGGATATCTCTTTCATAAAATTTGCTCAAGAATATATAATAGTCCAGACGGGAATGCCAATGATCAGTATGTGCAAACTGCCGTGTGTCCCATAACTAACTCTTACCAATGCTTGAAGAAGGTATTTGCTTATTATGGCTATGACATTGATGTACTTGGTCCAATGCGTATGCCTTATACTCCACTTTGGAGAAAGAAAAGCATGATCCTTGAAGAGGCAACTCGTATTGCGAAAGAGCGCAAAATGCGTCCATTTGAAATTTACGACAACGGCGAATATTTAATTGTCCAGCTCTCAGGCAGGGAATATTATAATGAGTTCTTTTCGGAAGAATGACAATTTCTGAATCTTATATGTAATTGTCATTTATGATATAATATGGTCATTTATGCCCTCTCGTATTCAAAAATCTATCGTCAACGCACAGGTCAACGTGATTTTTTACGTTGTTTCCATCGTGCTCGCCTTCTTCTCCAGGAAGTATTTCCTGCAGAATCTTGGCACTGAGTTCCTTGGCCTGTCGGGTACCTTGGGTGATATGCTTAACCTGATGAATATCACAGAGTTAGGTATTGGTACGGCTGTGGGCGTAACACTTTACAAACCCATTTTCGGCAACGACCGCGAAACAATTAACGATATCGTTTCCGTTTTCGGTTTCCTTTATACGCGTGTGGGTGCCATCATCGCAGCAGCAGGCATTGTACTGTCGTGCTTCTTCCCACTTATGTTCAAAGATGTCGGAATGCCGCTGTATATTCCGTATCTGATGTTCTACTCAATGCTCTATGCGTCGTTGCTGGGCTATTTTGTCAATTATAAGCAGATTATTCTCTCGGCGTCGCAGCAGAACTACGTAATAGTAACACGCTATCAGATTACCATCACCATAAAGGTGATTCTTCAAATTCTGACCTCATTTCTGCCTTATAACTACATCTGGTGGATATTGCTGGAGGCATTGACTATCACCGTTTACACCTTCATCCTCAATGGCACCATCCGCAAACGCTACCCCTGGCTGCAAACATCCTACCGGCAAGGAAAAGAGAAGTTCAGGGAATACAAAGACCTGTGGACTAAGACCAAGCAGGTGTTTTGTTTCAAACTGTCATATTTGGCCTTCAATAGTTCAACGAATATTTTCATCTATTCTTTTGCATCACTTACCTCTGTCGCCCTCTATGGTAACTATAACATGTTGATGTCAAAGATTATCAACTTCTTTGACGGGTTGTTTACTGGTATGGCGGCAAGCATCGGTAATCTGATTGCTGAGAATGACAAGCAAAAGACGATAGCCGTTTTTAAGGAACTTATGTCGTTCCGTTACTATATCGCTGGAACTTGCACTATCACATTGTTTTTCTGTAGTACACCGATTATAAGACTATGGCTTGGTGAACAATACGAGATTTCGACGGCTTGCATTATGCTGATGTGCATTCATCAGTTTATATTACAGGCTCGCATAGCGGTGGACAATTTCAAGGATGGGTTTGGCATCTTCGATGATTATTGGTCTCCACTTGCCGAGGTGGTTGGCAACATCATTTTGTCAATAGTTTTAGGCAAGTTGTATGGCTTGGTTGGTATTTTGCTTGCCATTGTTATATGTGAAGTGGCCATAAAGCTTATTTGGAAGCCATATTATCTTTATAAGAAAGGCTTTAAGGAGTCTGTGATGAAAAACTATTGGCCTTTGATATTCAAGTACTACATCTTGCTGTCAGTTTGTATTGCTTGTGCAACGGGAGTGCGAGCAAAAGTCATGTCATTTATGGATATAGACACAGTTGTCGGCGTTCTGTTGCATTGCCTCTTAATGGGAGGCTTTATCTTACTCTTCCTTTCTATGGAATTTTGGCTGTTTGACAGCCATTCGAGGAGTTTCGTGAGACGATTGCTGTCCTATCGCAAAGATCATGCCTAAAGATTATTCAATATCGTTATTGCGGGTGCTTTCAATGTTTGTCATTGTCGGGTACCATTGCGTCTGCTATTATGGTATTTGGGACGAGTTTTTTCCTGATGCTTACAGTTATGAACACATCGAAAGCTTCCGTTTTGTTTGTGTCCTTGCGCTTCAACTGTTCACCTTCATCTCTGGCTATCTGTATGCAAGAGGGTGTCATCGTGGTTTGCGAGAGGTGGTGAGGACAAAGAGTATGCGACTATTAGTCCCGTATTGCTTTTGGTCTCTTGTCGTCGCTTCTCTCTTTTCCTTTGAACGTTCATGGAGCAACTTCTGGGGAGGTATGTCGCACCTTTGGTTCCTGCTCATGCTTTTCATGTGCTTTATGTTTGTGGCCATTACGAACGTCCATCATTGGAGGTTGAGATATGTGGTCATTTTTGTCATTGCCCTCTCAGCTTTGAATTGGGCAAACAGCAAATATGCCATAGTAACTACAAATTATCTGACATTCCAGTATGTCACAAAATACTTGCCTTATTTCCTTGCAGGCTCAATCGTAAACAAATTTGAAATTCCAGACAAACTGCAAAGGATGCGTCCTGCCTATGTAGGCTTGCTTTTTATTGTGGTTATAATGGTGCTCCTATTATATCATCTAAGAGGAGGATTCCCTTTTTCCACTGTTTATATGTGGGTGATAGTAGTTCTGTTCTTCTGCTGTTTATATAAGTGGGCAGGGGAGCTGGTGAGAATTACCCCCCCCACATTGTTAGCATCTTTGGATAAGTCGTCCATGGGAATATATCTGATACATCATGTACTTATATTTATTTTCCTAATGTATGTCCCAGAAGCCGAGGACTTGATGGATAGCCATCCTTATACGCTGCCATTCATATTGTTTGTTTGTGTTTTCTCGTTGTCTTTCGCCCTTGCATTACTTCTGAACCGATTCAAATATACATCCTTTCTCATAGGAAGCATCCCTAAAAGTAAATGAGTCATCATCGTATCAAAGTTTTCCTCGGGGGCTACGTCAATTTCCTGAATGTGCAGAACATCAGCTGCCGCACAACGCTGTTCGGCAGGAATGCCAAACCTCCTACTTCCGCTCGGTCGGATTTGCAATCCGACCGCTTGGGATATAAGGACTTGCAGTCCGATTATCGCATTACAAATGCTTATATTCACTGCGGCTGGATTGCAAATCCAGCCGAGCGGGAGAACCGTTATTTGTATTTCAAGACTGGAAGTATGATCTACCTCATGCGAATGTTGCCAGCAATTGGTTGATGGTAGCCCACATGAGCCACCCGATTATTTGTGTAATGCGAGATCTACTTTATGAATACTGGAAAGACAGCATGGAACGTATTATGAGAAAATATTGTCAACATTGAACAGTTAGCTATAATGCCTATTTCAAAATCAAATTTGTCAGGTTATCACAGTAATAAGCTGAAGATGGTTTCTTTCTTCCTTATACTCCAGGTATTATACATACACAGTTTCTATGTGGAGGGAGAAAATTACAAAACAGCTCAATATATACAGGGTGTTGTGAACAGTGGTATGTGTGCCTCAGCTGTACCCATGTTCTTTTGTATTTCTGGCTTTCTGTTCTTTTTGGGTGTAAATAATGTGAATGACATTTTCAAGAAGATGAGGCGTAGGGTTAAGACACTTGTTGTACCCTATGTCCTATGGAACTTAATCTTTGTTATGTGGTATGTCGTATTGGCACTTCTACCCTCGGTGTCATCATACGTAAATTCTGATATTTTAGGCAGAATATCTGTTTCTAACATCGGAGATACATTCTTCTTCTTGTTTATTGAGCCTGCTGGTTTTCATCTATGGTTCCTACGCGATTTGATAGTCTTTGTCGCTTTCACTCCGATAATATATCTGCTACTCAGGCATGTCAAGTGGTTTCTATTGTTGATACTGGCTATTGCGACTTTCAAGGCTTCTTTCTTTAACGGCTTGTTGTTTTTCACTTTGGGGGGGGTATTTTCAATGCGTCTATCCATTGAAAGTGCGGATTATTATTGCCGAATGTTCTTCATTCCAGCTCTGGTGGGATGGCTATTCTTTTCCGCTTTGCTGCCTTGCTACCCTTTCTTAGCTCGACATATATTGTTTTGCCAAATATGCGGTTTAGTGGCTATATGGAAACTATCCGATTTTGTCATAACAACTCGATTCTCTTTGCAAATGGATAAATGGCACATATATCAATACACATTTTTCATTTACGTATTCCACGAGCCGTTTTTCAATATCGTTAAGAAACTCATGTTACGCATGGTGGGGGAAAGTGACATCTCTCTAACAATTCTTTTTCTATTGAATCCCATTCTTACAATTATCCTCATCTTGTGTATAGCTCATGTCATGCAGAGATTCTCACCACGAATATATCATGTTCTTACAGGGGATAGATAAGACATCAAGCCCTTCTGACAGTTGTTCTTTGTATGGGCCTGAACAGTTACTTAAATAGTGAAAGTCTGTCAGACGAACAAGGCGATGTTAAAAAGTCAAAAAGTTACGGCAAACAGAAATAAATGCCGTATATTTGCGCCAAAATGAAGAAACTTATGGACGTTGACAACAATCACGATTCTAACTATATAGCAACGCACGAGTTCAGCAGGAGCGGCTATCGGAAACTGCGCAAACAGGCGGAAACCGGAGATGTAGTCAAACTCAGGAACGGCCTGTATGCCACTGAAGAGGCGTTGGCCAACACGGTGGTGGACGTGGAGAAGATTGTGCCGCGAGGTGTCGTGTGCCTCTATTCCGCGTGGGAATACCACGAACTTACGACGCAGGTGCCTGATGCCGTCTATGTGGCGATAGACAGGAAGAGGAAGGTGACGCTGCCGCAGTGGCCTGCCGTCCGCTTGGTTTATCAGTCGAAGGAAATCCTGGACATAGGTGTGCAGGAGTGCGAATGGCAGGGCTACAGGATGAGGATGTATGATGCAGAACGTTCGGTATGCGATGCGGTGAAGTACCGCAACAAGGCAGGCATCGACGTGATGTCCGAGATACTGGGAGCCTATCTTGCCAGGCCTGACAGGAACATAGAGCGGCTCCGGCTGTATGCCGAACGGCTGCGCATAGCGTCGGTGCTGAAAAAATATCTGGAGGTGAAGCTATGAAGAATACCGTGACGAACTATGGCCGCTCGGTGAGAGCGAGGCTGCTGAATGTGTCAAAGCAGGAAGGGGAGCGATTTCAGCAGGTGGTGACCCGTTACCTGCAAGAACGGTTGCTTTACAGGCTTTCGATGAGCCGGTATCAGTGCAACTTCGTGCTGAAGGGAGGCGTACTGCTCTATGCATATCAAGGGATGGCAGCCCGTCCGACATTGGACATCGACTTCATGGGCGACCGTATAGACAATGCCCAGGAGCATATAGTAAAGGTGTTTCGCGAAATCCTGAGCATCGACAGTCCCACAGACGGGGTATGTTTTCTGACAGATACACTCCAGGCCAGTGACATTGCCATAGAGCGCGAATATCCTGGCATACGGATAAGCGTGGAGGTGACATTGGACACTATCCGGCAGGCGTTGTCGTCAGACATCGGTTTTGGCGATGTTATCGTGCCCCACCCGGTGGTGTTGGACTACCCCGTGCAACTGAAAGATATGGAAGAACCTCGCATCTTGGCATACTCGCAGGAGACGGTGGTGGCCGAGAAGTTTCAAACGGTGATAGCCCGTTCTGTTTATAACAGCCGTATGAAGGATTTCTTCGACTTGTACCGTTTTGCGGTATCGCATGAAGGACTCGACGAGGAGGTGTTGCGTGAAGCCGTGATAGCCACGTTCAGGAACCGCAGGACATCATATACCGAGAATCATGTGTTCTTCTCAGAAGCGTTCGGTCATAATCAGGATTTGAACACGAGGTGGAACAGCTATCTTAGGAAACTCCGTTATCCGGAGCAATTGCCCTTTAATGAGGTCGCAACCGTTATTGCAACATGGTTGAAGCCCTACTGGGAGAAAGTAGGTGACGTGAGGGGATAGATGCGAGAGAATTTCTGTGCTTTCTGTGCTTTCTGTGTGACACTTGAACCATTAAACCTGGAACTCGCAGCTCCGCCGCTATTCACCCAAACAGTGTTAAATGTTGAGTAAAATTCGCTGCGTATCGAGAATTTTTCATACTTTTGCAGAAAATTCTAATTATGGAGAGAATAAAACGCGAAGACTACCTTCAACTGGTTTACAGTTATTTAGGTAAAGGCGAGGCGGTGGTTCTGACCGGGCACAGGCGGGCAGGAAAGAGTTGCATCCTGGAGCTGCTGGCCCAGAAGCTGGCGGCAGAAGGCCATGTCATCTACATCGATATGGAGAATCCGGAGAATGCAGACCTTGTATCGTTCCGGGAATTGTCGGAAAGAATCAAGGGGGCTGTGGTGGAAGGCATCCGCAACTATGTGCTGATAGACGAAGTGCAGGAGATTGCGGAGTTTGAGAAAGCCTTGCGCTACTGGGTAAAGCAGGACGATGTGGATGTGGTGGTGACGGGCAGCAACGCATCGATGCTGTCGAGCGACATCGCCTCCTCGTTTGCGGGACGCTACCATCGCGTGCACGTGAGCAGCTTGGACTATCGCGAGTTCCTGCTGTTCTATGGCCTGGAGGATTCTGACAGTGCTTTCACCAGTTATCTGCGCTGGGGCGGTCTGCCGTTCCTGTACCGCATCCCGCTGGAAGACGAGCGCACCAGGACGGAATATCTGGGCAGCATCTACGACACCATCTTTGTGAAAGATATCGTCCGCCGCAGAAACATCCGCAACGTGTCGCTTCTGGACAATCTGACGCGGTTTGTGGCCGACAACAGCGGCAAGGTCTTTTCTGCCAACAGCATTGCCAAATACCTCAAAGGCAGCGCAATGTCGGTGAGCGCGAACACGGTGGGCGAGTATATGGATGCCTTGTGCGACACGTATATGATTGACCGTGTGAAACGCTACGACGTCAAGGGCAAGAGCGTGTTCGAGCAGCAGGACAAGTATTATTTCGAGGATTTGGGTCTGCGCAACTACCTGTGCCGCGACAAGCGGAGCCTCGACATCGAGAAGGTGCTGGAGGGTGCCGTCTATCTGAAACTCAAGCGTAGTGGCTACGATGTGTATGTGGGTCAGCTGAACGGGAAGGAGATTGACTTCGTGGCCCGTCGGGGCGACGAGTTGATATATGTGCAGGTGGCTTTGCAGGTGAGTGGTGAAGAGACATACGAGCGCGAATTGACTTCGTCGACTTCGAACGCGACTCGGCCGTCAGAACACAAGTGTTCACGGCGCTCGCTGCTCTCTCAGTTTAACAACCTGAAACTGATTAAGGACAATTATCCCAAGTATGTGGTGACGATGGACCCGAATGTGGGGCTGATTCACGACTCCGGAATAGTGGCCTGCTCAGCCAGACAGTTTCTTTTGGATTGTAAATCATGAAACCTTGAACTCTTGGAGCAGCGAAAGGCAACGGGTAGGCGACCACAGGTCGGGAATAAGCCATCGTGCTCGCACGGTTGGCCGAGTCGTGACAAGAGCGGGCGAAGTTAAACCTGGAACCAATATATATTATGAGCGATATAGTGAAGAAGAATACTGACTTGATGCCGTTGAGCATGAAGGAAGTGGAGGACAGGATTGCGGTGATACGCAATCAAGAGGTTATTGCCGATGCTGATGTGGCGTACTTATATGGCGTGCTGACCAAGGAGGTTAACCAGGCGGTCAGGAACAATAAGGAAAAGTTTCCTGCAAGCTACATGTTTGAGCTGACTGACAGCGAGTTGCGCGATTTGCGGTCAAAAATTTTGACCACAAAGGTATCGACGATGAACCGCAATTCCACTAAAGTATTCACGGAAAGAGGCCTGTATATGCTGGCTACCATTTTAAAAGGGGAAAAGGCGCGAGATGTCACGTTTGCAATCATCGAGACCTTCTTCAAGGTGCGTAGCCTGAAGCGCGAGCTGCTGGAGTTGCACAAGGAGACGGACAAGGAGGTGCAGAAGACGAAGATGCAGCATTTTGGCGAGGTGCTCAGTGACATTGTGATGCCTGACCTGCAGACGCAGGAGACGGAGTCTTCGCTGGAAATTAATTTCTTCATCGGTAAGATCAAGCATACAGTGAAACGAGTGCGTAAAGAAGACACAAAGAAGTAACCCCTATCTCAACCATCCGTGTTGTGATTATAAGCAAAACAAAGCTTATGTCATGCAGAGATTCTCACCACGAATATATCATGTTCTTACAGGGGATAGATAAGACATCAAGCCCCCAAAAAGTTTTGGATTAAGTTGGCAATTTAGTTATCAATCTTATATGATATTATAATGAAGTATAGACGTATCAAGGTTTTTCTCGGAGGCTACGTCAACTTCCTGAATGCGCAGAACATCAACTGCCGGGCTTTGTCGGAGCATTTGGACAAGGATCGGTTTGAGGTGTGGACGATGCTGTTCTGGTATCAGAATGCAAAGGACTTCCGTCGTGTGCCTGGGGTGCATTATCTGAAAAGCCGCAGGCCTGTGAGATTCTTGGGGTGGATACCCTACTTTATAGGTATCTTACGCTGTGATGTGGCCTATCTGCCAAAAGGAGAATATGAACAACTGTGTCATTTCATGGCAAGATGGAGCGGATGTAAGCTGTTTACGACACTGGAGGGCGTGCTTGCCGGGACGAACCTAAGCAAAGTGAACAATCAAGCTACATATATCAACCATTTCCGACGGTTTGAACCGCGACTGTATGGCATCACTTACTTTATGGCTGATCATGCCTGTCGGGTGCATGGCCTTCACTTTGCTTCACGCATACTCTATTTGGGAGTTGAATATTCGCAGTTCGCAACTAAGCGTCAGCATGGCGGCAAGGGTCTGCAGAATGTGGTGTTTATAGGCAATAACATCATGTACAAAGGCATTGAGGACTTCTTGTCGGTTGCTGTCCGTTTCCCCGACATTAATTTCCATTGCGTAGGAGGCAACCAAATGAAGGACGGTCTATTGGAGACCTATATCCTTGATCATGATCTTCACAATGTGAAATATCATGGGCTGCTTGACCACAGTAGGCTTGCAGCGTTATTATCAGACATGGATCTGATGTATTTCCCATCTCGGAGTGAAGGATTCCCCAAAGTTTTGTTGGAAGCTGCATGTGCCGGTGTGCCGTCTATTTGCTATGGGGACTATGGTGCCGCCGAGTGGATAACAACAGGGCAGGATGGATTCGTAGTGGCTGACGTGGATGAAGCTATTGCGGTGATAAGTAATTTATACAATCATCCCGAACAACTCATCCCATTAGCCAATAATGCTGTGATGTTAGGTCGGCGTTTCGACTGGCAATGTCAGGTGAAAGTATGGGAAGATGAAATAGTAAAACTATGACAACTAAAAAGATTCGTTTGTTTCTGGGCGGTTATGTCAACTTCTTGAATGCCCAGAACATCAATTGCCGGGCTTTGTCGGAGCATTTGGACAAGGATCGGTTTGAAGTGTGGACGATGCTGTTCTGGTATCAGAACGCAAAGGACTTCCGTCGTGTGCCTGGGGTGCATTATCTGAAAAGCCGCAGGCCTGTGAGATTCTTGGGGTGGATACCCTATGTCTGGGGACTGCTGCGATGCGATGTCGCCTTTCTTCCGAAGGGTGAGTATCCGCGTTTGTGTCGCATAGTAGCCTGGCTGGGGGGATGCAGGACTTTCAATACCATAGAAGGCATACTTGACGATGACTTCTTGGCTCAGAAGCGTTCGCCACAAAAGGTCATTTCTGATTACCGCCGTTTCCAGCCGCGTCTGTATGCCATCACACGTTTTATTGCAAGGCGTGAAGCTGTTGCACATGGGCTAAATGTGCGTGACCATATCTTATATCTTGGTGTAGAAAGCAGTGCGTGGGGGCATGGTAATGAATTTACCCCCCCCCCATTCAATGGGGGTATTAAATAATGTTGTGATGATTGGTAATGACCTGAACCGCAAGAAGGCTTCAGAATTTATACAGATGGCATTAGCCTTTCCAGACCTATCATTTCATATTGTCGGTGGCAACGACATCAACGGACAGACAGTCAGTGATTATCTCAGGAAGGTAAAAGCTACAAATGTCATCTATCATGGTATGCTTGACCACACACAACTGTCAGCACTATTAGAGCAAATGGACCTGATGTTTTTCCCCTCCCGTAGCGAAGGCTTCCCAAAGGTGATGCTTGAGACAGCCTGTGCCGGTATTCCCACCCTCTGCTATGATGATTACGGTGCTCAGGAATGGATTTCGTCTGGGAAGAATGGCTTTGTGGTCAGTACATTTGAGGAGGCTCAAGCTGTTATACAGGACCTTATTGACAATCCGGAACAATTGCATGAATTGTCGAAGAATGCCATAGAACTGGGTAAACGCTTCGACTGGAAAGTTTTGGTGAAGGACTGGGAAATGGAGATTGAAAGAATTGCGGAGTGATAGACGAAAGACGAAGGACGAAAGACGAAGGACGAAGGACGAAGGACGAAGGACGAAGGACGAAGGACGAAGGACGAAAGACGAAGGACGAAGGACGAAAGACGAAAGACGAAGGACGGAGGACGATGAAGAAAGCGCGGAATTTCAGGGAATATAAGGTTTGGCAGGATGCTGTGGCATTTGCTTCGGTGATATATAAGGTGACAGCGGATATGCCTTGGTTTGAGAAGAAAGGGCTATGTGACCAGATGCAGAGGGCGGTAGTGAGCATATCAAGCAACATAGCTGAAGGTGCAGCCCGTCCGTCGGATGCAGACTTTGCCCATTTCCTTGACACGGCACTTGGCTCAGCATACGAAGTGGAGACTCAACTTCTTATCGCCAAGAATGTTGGCTATATTGGAGGAGAGCTATTTGAGAATTTAAAGATTACAGTAGTAAACATCGAACAGCAGATAACGAATTTCATTTCTTTCATTCGCAAGAAATAGTTTTTCGTTTTTCGTTTTTCGTTTTTCGTCTTTCGTCTTTCGTAATATTTCTCATGTCTAAACATTTATTTAAGGAGATCACAGACATCCTTGTCTCTTTCTGGCAGCTTACCTGGCGGGTTATACTGCACAGGAAGCGTCAGGTGCTGTTCTACTATCCCCAGCACTTCAACCGCACGGCTGAGGGGACCAACCCGTTCTTCGACCGCCTCTTGGACACCTGCGACCGCCACGGCATCAGCTACCACCTGATAGAGGAACCCGACTGGGGGACAGACAAGCCGCGCAACGGGAAAGCCATCAAGGGCGATGCCCTGTTCGTGCTGGTGCTGACACTCAGAAAGGTAGTCGGCCTGTTCAGCAAGAAAGATTTCTTTCAACGGGAACGTGTCGTAGCCTGCATTGTCAACCTGTTGACGTTTAACCGTCTATGCTACGACAGCTATATCACCATCTCCGGCTCAATGCTCATTATATTTATGCGTATGAATCCACTTTCAAAAGTTTATGACTTGCAACATGGAATTCTTTATAAACAGCATCCCACTTTTTTTGATGAACAAGAACGACTACGCCCACAGATGCATGATTCTCAATGGCATTGGCTACTTTGGGGACGTGGCTACGAAAGAAGTTTTATACGTGGGGAAGAACACTTGTTTAATGGTAGGACCCATGTGATAGGTTATCCAGTGTCCTATACAAAGAAATACAAAGGAACCGAAATGACTGGAAACGCCGTTCTGTTTTCGCTTCAGTTCACACACGACGGCACGGCAGACCAGCTTGTACAGCAGAAAAACCTATTCGAGAAGGCCTTGCAGTCGTTGCAAGGCATGGGTGTCCGCGTACTGCTGAAGCACCATCCACGTTACAACAACGTCATCTCCATTGATGACCTAATGAAAAAATATGACTTTGCCGAACTGACTACACAGTCAATGTCCGACCTCCTTCCGCAGGTTATGCTTCAGGTAACGGTTAACTCTACGACCTCTTTTGAGTATGCAGAGTATGGCGTCCCCTCATTCTTCATCGACCCCGATGGCCTGCTGCCCCGGGGGGCGTTGTTCTATAAGGAGTACCGCTATCCGCTCTACCGGGGACTGTCGCTCCAGCAGGTCGTGGAAAGACTGAAGCAGCCAGACTTCCGCCACCAAGATGCCAAGACCGCAGAAACTTGGTATCGTGAGTTCTACGATGAGTTTGATGAACAGACATTCGTTCAGGTGATAAAATGAATAAAGTAATCTCAATAAACTTCAGTAACAATGGTTAATGTTTGGAAAAACAGGTTGCAGCGCTTCCTTTTTGAAGAGTGCTGCTATTCTATAGGCATCCGTCGACGTTCGGATAAGTTGCTTTATGAAGGCAATAAGGCTGTATTTAAGATAATGCCGATAAACAGACATGAATGGTATGCAGATCCTCTTGTGTTCCATTATAAAATGGATGACTGGCTGTTTTGTGAAGTATTTGACAGAGATTGTAATAAAGGGAGAATAGGAGTAGCGAAGCTTGATAGTGATAATCCCCAAAAACCGCGTATAGTGCTTGATATTGACAGCCATCTGTCTTACCCTTGTGTTTTTCAGAAAGATGGAGAAGTCTACATGATACCGGAAACCACGACGCGAAGGAACATTATGCTTTTTCGTTCGATTTCTTTTCCAGACAAATGGGAGCAGGTTGGCGAAATATTAAGCGGCGGAGAATTTGCTGATACCACAGTCTTCCAAGACGGCAAACATACATTTCTCTTCACTTTTGAGCAGTATGAGGGTAATGGGAGCATAACAAGGATACATGTTTTGGACGCTTCACAGGGATTCAGCAGCAACCTTACGGAAATAGCAGTAGGAAATGACGACTTCTCGGACCAGCTTAGAGGGGGGGGGAATTTCTTCTATGCAAATGGCAAACTAATGCGTCCGTCTCAAGACTGTGAACCTTATTACGGCTATGGGCTGAACTTTATGGAGGTCGACAGTGTTTTCCCTGTCTATAAGGAGCGTCTCGTCAAGAAGGTGACACCTACAGATATTAGAGGTGACATCAAGTATGAGATAAAGGGAATTCACACATATTCGTTGACCAACAGTTATGAAGTTATTGATGTAATGTTTGATGATGTGGTTTTTAGCCATCAGATTAAGCGTCTATTCAACTTTGTAAAACGGAGTATTAAGGGAGGGGGAGAGTATGATGACTTATAAGGTGTTTAAGCGTTTGACAGACGGAGAACTCAAGACGATTTTCCATCTTTTACAGGAAGGTGATGATATGACAGCTTTCCAAAATTATGAATGGATGAAGACGATAGACCTTTCTTTTCGTAAAAACAGGCTGCGTACACTTTTTGGACAAATTCGTTATCTGACCATTTTCAAGGACTCCAAACCAGTGATGGTTTTTCCGTTTCATGTGCAAAGGCACACGCTTAAAATTGGAAAGTTCGGCTATAAACGTGGACTGTATCTGTTAGGGCAGAGAAGTTATTCTGACTACTTAACGCCGATTTATCAATCAATTAATATTGAAGTGCTTCAGTATGCTGTTTCTGTGGCATGTGATTATTTTAAGCTATACACGATATACTTGGGACAATTACGCGAAGAAACAGCAATAAGACGGCTTGTTATGTCAGAAAACAAACTGTTTCAAACAACAGTAACTGGATGTGAGCATTGCGTTGCGTTAAGTTTCCCTTTGACATTCGACGAATTCTGTAAAGGACTGAGCAAGAATTTAATTTCTAATTTGAAGAAACAGCGTAACAGGCAACGCCGCGAAAATGTTCATATCACTTATGAATTGATAGAAGGCGTATGCCAGAATGAACATATTCGGCAAAGGATTGGAGAAATTCATTCGGAACGTTTCAATGACAAGAATTGTGGTAACGTGAACATGATACTTGGTAAGTTCCTGAATGTAGTCTATGGCGGAATTGACGAGATACAACATGCCATGTCACACAATCCTTACAGTTGGTTACTTTTAGGGAAAAACAATGGGGAAATAATCTCATATATTTATGGATTAAAAGACAGACATGCTATTCGTGTCATGCAGTTGGGCTTTTCTACAGAATATAAGCGTTATGCACCTGGAATTATCACCTTTTTAGAATATGTAAAGGACAATTATACAAATCTTCAGGGGAGTGTCATTGACTTCACCCGTGGTGAGGAAAGATATAAATACGAATTAGGCGGGAAACAACATATTATCTATGACCATTGCATCACGTATAATAAGAAAATCATGTAGCATCTGTTACCGTTATTTGATAAATAGAATTATCGTCTACGAAGCTTGTCCATCTTCTGTCCTTTATTCTGTTAATCAATTTAATGTTCGAAAAGCCACGTCATTAGAGGACATACAGGCGTTAATTGTCAGTGATGATTTCAGAGAAACAGCAAAAGAAAGATTCCAATCCTGCCATACATTATACTTTATATCCCAGGACCACAGAGAAATGAAAGCATGGGGCTGGATGGCTAATCGAGTCCAGCATTTCTATGTTTATGAAATTGCTGATATGATTACATTCAAAGAGCCAGTTGACGTTCTTTATGACTTTTACACAACGGAAGAATTTCGTAATAGAGGCGCATATAAAACATTGTTAACAGAAATGGTAAATAAAGGAACAGGGGGTGTTCGAAAAGTAATCTACGCTCTTTCCAATAATATACCAAGCCGAAGTGCTATTGAGCGATGTGGCTTTCGTTTTTGCGGAACTATTTCCCACTATACAAAAGGTGTATTGTAAGATGAAGTAGCACTGTTCCGGAAAAGACTTTGAAGGATATTGAATATTGGAAGAGGCGCATGGCACTGGATGCACGCCTCATAGATTGTTCCAATTGGATTTGGCCGTTCCTTTGGGTTCGTATGCTCTTACTCTCACCCGAGGAGGCTAAGTTTGCATTAATAAAACGCATCAAGCTATTGCTCTTTGGCAGTGTCAACGCAAGCATCAAACGTAAGTGAGAAGTTCTGCCGTGGCGCAGGCTCAACTCAATATTACACAATGGCTCAACAACGTATTCTCTTTATCGATCAGCTGAAAGGCCTGGCCATCATCTTTGTCGTAGCAAACCACCTGCTTCAGTTTTCGTTTGGGGTGCATGGGAGTCCAGCCTCATTCGTTATGGAACTGTTCGATTTGCCTGCGTTCTTCTTAATATCAGGATACTTCTGCTATAAGCCGTTTACTGTTAAAACTGCGGCTCAGAACGTCTTAAGCAAGGCCAGAAGCTATCTCATACCCATGCTTTTTGTCGGCATCTTGTCACAATTGATTTCTGGCTATCCTTTTATAAAATCTCTTCTTACAAATGGGGGGGGGAGATTTTGGTTTATGTATGCGCTATTTGAGATGAGCGTGGTGGCTATAGCATCCATCTGGGTTTCTGAATGGTTGAAGGTACGTAGATTATGGATTGATGCGTTGCTGTTGGCATTCCCTTACTGCACTTTTGTGACTTTAAGATTCATGCATATTGACAGTCCAGACTGGATTAGGGCAGATAGTTTTGTTACCTATTATCGCTACTTCATCATTGGGGTCCTGATGCGGAAATATGTGAATCTTTTAGACATCGTGAGAGATTCTAGATGGCTTCTGAGCTTTAGTATTTTTGCGTTTATAGTGGGTGTCATTATGAAGGAACAGGACAATCCATTGGTGAACTTCTTGGCGACTTGTGGCATCGTCGTTATAGGGATACAGGCATTTGTACATGTGGAAAAACAGACTCCACTTTTGCTTTATTTGTCTTATGTGGGCAGATACACACTACCCATATATCTGCTGCATTTTTTCTTCCTTTTTGACATGGAATGGCTGTCGCCCTATCTCGTAGGCAACAAGCAGATAGTGCTACAGCTGGTGTGTAGCCTATCAGGTGCTGTAGTGCTAATACCTATTTGTATTATGATTGACCGTATATCATCACGCTCGCGCCTATATCAATTCCTCATGCACGGAAAATAATGGAACAAAAGAAGATTTATCTCATCGTCACCCCGTTCTTCCCCGAGCCTGGCTTTTTTGAAGGGCCCTACGTTATGGACCAGGCAAGGGCTATCGCACGCTTGAGCGGTTATCGTGTGGTGGTTGTAAAACCATATCCGTTCTGGAAAAAAGCCGGCGATTACGAGATTTATGGGGTAAAAGTGTACAGATGTCCGGCATATACTATGCCGAGCAATGTGCTGCCTAACAAAATCAGCGACAGACTTTCAGCAAGGGCTTTGTTTCATAAACTGAAGACACTCGGCATCAGTCCGCAAGATGTGGCGGTATGTCATACGCATGTGGCGTCGCTGGGTTTCTATGCCCTTGCGATGAAAAAAATCAATCCGCAGTGTAAGGCTGTTGTGCAACATCATGGATTCGACGTCTTCAGTGTAACAGATGGCAGGTTGGCGGACAGAAAATGGCATGAGCGGCTATGTATCCGCTACGGAACGCGCATCTGCAACAGTGTTGATTTGAATATCGGCGTAAGCCGCAAAACGCTTGACTATGTGAAGCAGTATCCAGATGTGCATCTTAAAGATGAATATGTGCTTTACAATGGAGTGGACACCACGAAGTTTTTTCCTCCAGCTAAGCCATCTCATAATGAGAAGTTCACCATCGGCTGCATTGCCAATTTCTGGCCTCTGAAAGACCAGATGACACTTATTAGGGCTGTAGAACGATTAGTGAATGAGGGCGAAAAAAAGATATTTACGCGTTTTATCGGTTCTGGCGCTACTCGCGATTTTTGCGAAAAATATGTTGAAGACCATCATCTGAAACCCTACATCAGTTTTGAAAAAGAAGTGATGCACGACCAGCTGCCTGCGTTTTACCGTTCGCTTGACTTGTTTGTGTTGCCGTCTTATTGGGAGGCTTTCGGCTGTGTTTACACCGAAGCCTACGCCTGCGGAGTGCCGTTTATCGGTGTAAAAGGACAGGGAATAGCCGAAATAATGTCAGAAGAGGAACAGTACAAATGGCTGATTGACAAAGGTGACGACAAACAACTGTCTGTTTTGATTGCTGATTATATCAAAAACCGTCCTATACAGCGTCTTGAACAGCCTTACGATATAGATGTATTTGTAAAACAATATCTGAATTTTATTAATGAATAGGTTTATTACCCGCAATCAGGAGCGATCGATAGTGTTATCGCGAGACTTGACCGATATTATCAAATTTTTGGCTGCAATTATGGTAGCTTTCGGCCATTATGCAGGACATGCTCTGGCTTTCTCGAATAATCCTGTTTATCGGATTACAGTGATGTTTGCCGGAAATGTAGGTGTCGCATTATTTTTCTTTTTGTCGGGTTATGGCCTTATGATGAGTGAACGGAAACAACATCTTGCGTTGTGGCCTTTCCTGAAGCGCCGTTTGGCGAAAGTGTATCTGCCTGTAGTTATGGTTTCTGTTGTATGGCAGATTATTCTGCGGCCTGTTGGTGCCGGATGGGAATACATACCGCATTTTCTTTATTCCGTATTTTGGGGTTTCTCCGACGGCATACTGTGGTTTGTTAAGGTTATTATGTTTTGTTATCTCCTGTTTCGTATATATTTGATTTTCAGACAAAAACGGGGGGGGGGAGATTGCGATTGTCTCACTACTTGTGGGAACCGTTTTGGTTTATGTTTTGGTATATGTCTTTTTTGCTGACTGGGCGGCTATCAGTATTCCGCTTTTCTCACTTGGAATTGTGGTTGCCGATTACAACAAACCATGTTCACACATTGCAAACAGTTGGCGGATATTTGTTGTTTTGCTGATTATCACCATTATTATGGGACTGCTTTTTGTATGGCAGGGAAATCTTTATGCGCACAGTCTTATGGATTATTATGTGATTATCGCCCTTATGGTCGTATGCGCTCGTTATAATATAAAAATCACGTCACCCTCATGGATGGGAAACATTTCATACGACATCTACATTACTCACAACAAAGTAATCAACTATCTGAAGCCCATTTATAATTATATAGGTTTACATCATTTTATTGTAGGTGCTGTAATTGCGGCTACGGCATCGTTTACACTTAGAAAATTGTTTAGAATATGAAAATGTAACTGGTTAGGACGGGTCTTATTTGTCAGAATTTCTCCTTGAAAAAGGATATGAAGTACATGGAATAATCCGTTGCAGTTCGGTTGATTTTCGTGAACGTATCGCACATAATGAGAACACTTCTTTTCATCCTTATTCACTCTATGCTATGGCAAAATTATACGAATATTGGATTATCAAAGAACATCGGAAATCATATAACATGTACTGCTGTTCCGGTATTCTTTTTAATCATGAGTCGGAACGCCGAGGCGATACATCTGTTACGCGTAAAATCACCTTGGCAGCCGCCCGTATTGCAGCTGGCAAACAAAACAAATTTATACCTTGACAACTTGTCGAGCTTGCGTGACTGGGGTTATATTAAAGATTATGTGGAATGCATGTGGCTTATTGCAATGGGGATAAGGGCAAAAATGAAAAAGGCATTGACATTAAAACAAACAAGGTTATAATAGAAGTATCGCCTGATTTTTACCGTCCGACAGATATTGTCAATCTTTTAGGTGATCCAACCAAAGCAAAAACGCGATTGGGCTGGAATCCTTCAAAAACAAGTTTCGAACAACTTGTAAAATCCATGGTTGAACACGACGTGCGCAAAGTGGCTATGGAAAAAGCCGGCGAAAATGTAAGTGTTAATCTCGCCGAACTTCAAGAATGGTCAGGAACAATGTAAAATCAAATGATATGGATGTAAAAGATTTCGAAATTCATAAATCCGAAACCATACATGATTTAGTTTGGTTCAAGACAAAAAAGTTTTCTGATTTAAGGGGGTCTTTATATACAACTTTTTATAAAGATGTGATGGAGCAATTTATCCCTCAAGATGTATCGTTTAAACATGATAAGTTTGCAATGACTTTTCACAATTGTCTGCGTGGTATTCATGGCGATACAAAGTCATGGAAATTGGTGACTTGCGTTTATGGCGAGGTTTATCAGGTCGCCGTTGACTTGCGTAAAGATTCGCCAACATACGGTAAATGGGAAAAGTTCATCATTAATCAAGATAATCAGATTTCTGTGTTGCTTCCCCATGGTTTTGGTAATTCTTTCTATGTTAATAGTGAAATAGCAGTATATCACTATAAACTTGCCTACGAAGGCGAATATTTTGATGCAAAAGACCAGTTTTCCGTCCGATGGAATGATCGGTCATTAGGGATAGATTGGCCATGTGATAATCCTATATTGTCTGAAAGAGATAAAAATATATAATTATGCAAAGAATTGAACATGACGGCTATCTGGTAGCGATTATTTATCGTGACGAAGATTGGATTGAAGGTTTGAATTTTATCACACCTAACGATATGTTTGTACAAGTAGGTTCTTGGTGGTATAGAGCTGGACGGAAACTTGCTTCACACATTCATAACGATTTTGAACGTTCTGCCATGCGCACACAAGAGATGACTTATGTAAAAAAAGGTTCAATGAAAGTTCTTCTTTTTGATGAGCAAAAGAATTATATTGGCGATTTTATTCTAAAAGAAGGAGATTTGGCAGTATATGCGTATGGTGGTCATGGCTATGAAATTCTTGAGGATGATACAAAAATTATAGAGGCAAAAAATGGGCCATTTATTGATGTGGATACTGATAAGACAAAATTTGATGATAATATAAATAAATAAATAATCATGGACAGCAAATTTATACCCCAGATGGAACCATGGTTCGGAGAGGAAGAAAAACGGGCCATTAATGAATATATGGAAGAAGGTGGCTGGCTTACAGAATTTAAGCGAACATCCAAGTTTGAGGAGATGATAGCGGAATACACCGATGCAAAATATTGTGTGGTTGTCAATAATGGTACAATAAGCCTTACTCTTGCAGCTATGGCATGCGGAATTGTGGCTGGTGATGAAGTGATAGTTCCAAACTTTACAATGATAGCCACACCAAACTCAGTAAAGATGTTTGGAGCAAAGCCTGTTTTTGTTGATATTGAGAAAGAAACACTATGTATGGACATCAATAAAGCGGAAGCAGCAATAACACCTAAAACGAAAGCGATTATGCTTGTTTTGGCCAATGGGCGCTATCCAAAATGTGGTATAGATGCATTTGTTGATTTATGCAAGAAATACAATTTGAAATTAATTGAAGACTCAGCGCAGAGTCTTGGCTCCCGCTATCCTGATGGTCGTCATCAAGGTTCCGTAGGAAATGTTGGTAGTTTCTCATTCTCGGCACCTAAAGTGATCTCTACAGGTCAAGGAGGTGCACTGATAACAAACGATGACGAAATTATATACAAACTAAAACGGTTGAAAGATTTTGGGCGTTCTGGTGGAGGAAACGACATCCATGATACAATTGGCTTTAACTTTAAGTTTACCGAATTGCAGGCATGTATAGGCATTGAGCAGATGAAAAAACTGGAATGGCGTGTTCAACGTAAGAAAGAGATACTTAGACTTTATCAAGAGTTGCTTGTAGATGTTCCACAGGTTAAATTCTTTGAACAAGATTTACAATGCACAACACCATGGTTTATTGATGTACTGGCTGATGATAAACTTGGACTGCAATCCTATATGAAAGAACATGGTATTGGTACACGTGTAATGTATCCTCCTATTAACCGTCAGGTGGCATATATGAATATTTATGGCGAACCGGATGACAGTAAGTTTCCTGTTTCAAATATGGTTGGGGAGAAAGGTCTTTGGTTGCCTTCAGCATCTCAACTGACCGACTATGAAATAACTGAGATTTGTAAATTTATCAGAGAATATTATTTAAAATTTAATAATTGATTATGAGCGAATTAAAAAATAAAAATAACGACAGATTGTCGTTTTTGATGGCATCGTGCGATCATTATAATGACCTTTGGGATCCTTTCTTTGAGTGTATGGATATTTTTTGGCCCGATTGTCCATATCCGGTTTATTTAAGTACAGATAAGAAAAAGTATATTCCAAGAAAACAATTGCATTTTACAGTAAATACACTCAATCAGAAAGGTAATAAGCGGAAATCGTGGAGCAAGTTATTGATGGAGGCTTTACAACAGATACCAACAGAATATGTTCTTTTAACGATCGACGACTATTTCATGTGCAATCTGGTAGAGGAAAAATATATTGAGGAAATCCTTGATATTATGGATGCGGATAAAATGATAGCATCGTTTCAATTGTGCGGTACAAGGTTAAGATCCAGTTTGGAGAACAAATCGGATAAGTTGGATTATGTTCCATTATGGCCCAAAGGATGGGCTACTCATTTCATGCCAACAATATGGCGCAAGTCGGTGTTGCTGAAATGGCTTCGTCCATGGGAAAGCGCTTGGGGATTTGAGGGGTATGGCTCTAACAGGTATAGAAGATGGCACTATAAAGAAAAAGTGTATGTCGTTCGCCAGCCCGAAATTTACGATTATCTTGAATTTAATAATGATTATAGTGCTGTCGTTCATGGTCGTTGGCTAAACGTTCCAGAACTTGATGAGTTTTTTGAGAAAAATAAAATAGACGTGGATTTTAACAAACGTGGGCGAATTGATTTCGATGACTTTATTCATGAGACAATGTGGAACCATGAAAAAAGATTCACATTATGGCAGATTTTTGTCAAATGTATTAATTACGTTAGATCATATTTTCCATAATAAAAGAAAATTCCTAATAGAATTATTGTATAAAGTATTATGAAATTACTTAAAAAGTACATATTATTTGCTTTTCTTATTGAGAATTTGCTTATGCAAACGTATATTATACGTTTGGGTGAATGGCCGTTTTATATAATGTGTGGCATAGGTTTGGCACTGCTGTTCAGCAAAGAATTCTGGAGCAGGGATGCATTTCGCAAGTGTAAGCCACTGTATTTGTTAGCATTGGTGTATATTGTTTACCAGTTTACATTAGGTTTTGACACATTATCAGCAAGAAGTCTAACATATTTGTTGGCAAAAGTGACAACATTTGTCATTGTTATTATGTCTGTTGTTACAAATTGGCAGTTTTATGCGAGAAAAATGCCGATGTATGTAACTTATATTGTTTTTGCTGTACTTTTATACGGTATAATAACTGGTAATGATCTTAATTCAGGAGAACGTCTTAAGCTTGGTTTTGGAAATGAAAACTCAACAAGTTCAATAGCAGCAATATGTCTTGCAGGAGTTTTGTTTTTTTGGAATAAAAAACACAAATGGATTTATGCAATAATAGCTTTAGTGTCTGCTTATGCTGTTTTAGCTGGTGGCAGTCGTAATGGAATGTTTTCACTGGCTATAATTATGTTGGTATGGACTGGTTTGTCTGTAAAAAAAATTGTATATGCAGGAATAGTATTATTTGTTATGTGGGGAGCAATAAATGTCTTACATGTAAATTTGGCAGGTGTGGACAGAATGAAAGATACTGTTGAAGGAAGGGAAGGAACCAATAGAGACGCTGAACGTGAGGCGGCTTATATTATGATTAGTGAAAAACCATGGACGGGATGGGGATTTAAATCTGAAAATGTAGGGCGTGCAGCGTCGGTTACAGAAATAGGAGCGCATAGCGGTTATTTGGAAATGATTAAAGATATTGGCTATCCTTTCGCAATCCTCTGGTTTGCTATTTTATTCTTCAGCGTGCTGCCTTTGCTGAAATATATCAAAAGCACCGACATAGCTTTGCGCTATCATATCGCCATTGTGGTGTCGCATATTGCCGCGGCGTTTTTTGAATCTCTGTATGTAGGCGTACACGAATTGTCAACGAATATTATATTCTACTCGCTCGCCGTTCTTACAACTTATCAATACATGTCACAACAGCAACGCAACGTTATACCACAATACCGTGCTCAAGCTACAATTGCTAAACAATCATAAAAAATGATAAAAATAGTAACAACAACCGAAGAAATAGAGGCTTTGCGCGAAAGCTGGCAGGAACTGTACTGTAACGCACATAATATGACGCCATTCCAGTCAGTCGATTATGTCTTGTCGGCAGTGCAGACCGTATCACATAAAAAAGAAACTATTCATATAGTTTGCTATTATAGGCAGAAAGACAATTCCCTGAGGGCTATTTTTCCATGGTATATCGACAAAAAGAAAACTTTGCGCTTTATCAATGATATTCACACCGACTTCTGCAATGCAATTGTACACAAGGAATCAGTAGGCGATTACCATTTGTGGGAAGATGTGTCGGAGTATATCAAAAACAATCCGGCAATCAAGCGGGTGCGCCTCGATAATGTAATGCCTGATTCATACTTGCTCGCCTATTTCAGGTACTTTCTGCGCCCATCAATTGTGTTTTGCAATAATGCTTATTCGATATTAAACATAGATAAACGACAACCTGATCAAAATTTTTTATACACCATACAGTTGCCTAACTCTACAGAACGTAACCGGTTGAAGAAAATATGCAATAAAATGGATGATACGGAGTTTGAAGCGTATAAACTACCATTATCATATCCGAAAGAAATCATTGATAACTTGATGGCACAAATGGTTCAAAGTAAAATAAGGATAGAAATATATTTTTCTCAAATACGAAATGTTGTGGAATCTTTATATGCAGCAGGATTATTGCTGGTATGTGTCACCGTGAAAAATGGTCAACCTTTGTCTGCCAATTTATTTTTGAAAGAAGAATTGTCAAATGAATATTATAATTGGCTTGTTTTGTATACAGACAAACAATATAATCTTTGGAATGTGCTACAAATTATAGAACTTATTTCGGCAGAAAGTGGTAAGTTGAATTTCTGTCGTGGTACGTATGAATATAAAATGCGCAATTTCCGCCCACAACTGCACAATCTGTACACGTTACGCTATTCGAAACATGTCCTCGCATGTGTCGTCGATATCATTGATGTTTGTTGGTTTAACACAAAAAAGTTAGTAAAAGCAAAAATGATCAAAAAATGATAAAAGTAATTTCTACTGTTGATGAACTGCGTGAATTGGAACCTGTATGGAACGATATGTTCTCTCGGTCGGTTGATGCTACGCCGTTTCAGAGTTTTGTTTATAATTATACCGCTTACAATTATCTGACAATCAATGAAAAAGATGGGGGGGGGAGAGAGTAAGCGGAAGTTGTCTATTTTGGTTGTTTATGGTGATAGTGGTGCTCCGTTGGCAATATTTCCTTTTTATATCGACCATAAACACACTTTGCGCTTCATAAATGATGGAAAAATTGCGACCAGTGGTTCATAACTTGTATAGATTCAGTTGGTCGAAAAGTCTTTGGGGACAAATTGGAGATATTGCAGATATGGGTTTTTACCAATTGAAACAAGTCGTCAAGAAAATCATCAGAGGATAAAATGAAAATTTTCGCTATTCTACATGAGCCGGCATCATATACCATCGACCGCAACAGGGCGGTATATGACGTGATGGGGGTGCGTTATGCCTATATGCACTCTGGCAGTTTTGCCGCTGCTGATGGCAATAACAGTGAAAGGGAACTTATGCCTGTTTCTTTCTTTGCATTGGTGCGACGGCTTAAAACCATCATGCGTGAAAACGATATTGTGATAATGAACGGCTATTCAAACCGTGTTTTTATACTGTTGTTTATTCTTAATATCTTTTATGGCAGGGCTGTTGGCATCGATTCTGATACACCGTTGGAAATACCAAGTAACTTAATTAAACGTTTGGTAAAATCTGTTTATTTGCGTATTGTGTTCGGAAACAAACACCTTTATGGCTTGGCTGGTGGAAACGACAGCCATAAAAATCTTTTCAGGCACTACGGCTTGCCTGAAAAACATATTTTCCTGATGCCGATGATGGTCGATAATGAAAAATATTACCGTACAGAAAAATCACAGCATGATTGTTTCACATTTCTTTATGTCGGTCGTGTGGTGGAATGCAAGAACTTGCAAATACTGTTTGATGCTTTTGTAAAACAGTTTGCTGAAAACGACAATGTTAGATTGACTATTGTAGGTGATGGAAATTTGCTGCCTATATACAAGCAAAAATACGGTAATAATACCAATATATGTTTTGCGGGCAAGCGTCACGGTGCTGCATTGATTGCACAGTATCATAATGCGGATGTGTTTATTTTGCCTTCTTCATACGAGCCGTGGGGTCTCGTTGTAAATGAAGCGATGTCGTCGGGATTGCCGGTAATAGTGAGCGACCGTGTGGGTGCGGCATTTGACCTTGTAGAAGGTCATAACACAGGATTTGTATTCCGTCACGACAATGTAAACGACCTTGCTGAAAAGATGCGAATGTTGCAGGAAAACGACGGCTTGCGTCAAAAAATGGCTGAAAACGCTTATCGTCGTATGCACGACTATTGGAATTATGAACTTTACACTCGGTGTTTGAAAGAGTTTATTGATTATGTTGCAAATTAACAACCCTTCTATTGCCTGCAAAATGTGTCAAATTTAACATAAATAAAACCCAACAAATATTTTAACCTTATAAAAAATGCCAAATCTGAAAAAAACAGTTAAATCGGTCATCCTGACTTTAGGTACCCAGATATATCGCAACAAAAAAAGCAAACTGTTGTACTATCACGACGTTTATGGCAAGGTTTGTTATACTCCTATGGGAACCTCTCTGGAACTTTTTGAGCAACACCTTGAAGTTATCCGCAAAGCAGGCTATACTTTAGTGCCGCGTATTAAAAATCCTGATAGCGAGGTGGCACTCCTTTTCGACGACGGCTTTCGCGGCATCTACGACGTAAGACAGTTCTTCTACGAGCGGAATCTCCAGCCCACGGTGTTCCTTGCCGTAAAGTTGATAGGACAGCCGGGCTACCTGAACAGAGAAGAGATTGTGGAGTTGCAAGACCATGGGTTCATATTTGAAAGTCATGGTTGGAGCCATAGTGATATGACGCAATTTGACGATTTGGAATTGAAAAGAGAACTCGTGGAATCCAGACAATATTTGTCTGATTTGTTGGGAAAAGAAGTTAGAGAGCTTTGCCTGCCTATAGGATATTATTCCACTCATCTGATAGAAAAGGCTTTTGAGGCCGGTTATGACACAATTTATAGCAGCGTACCAGGCAATTACGACGATAAAGTTGAAGGCATGCGTCCGCGTAATCTTGTGCAGTACGCTTCACCGCATGAAGTGCGTCTGATTCTCCGTGGAGGAAATACGATTCTAAGGAAACATTACATAAACCTGCATAAAACCTAATCGGCTTCCAGCCAACACGAAGGGGCATATAAAGGTATGTTGGTCATCCATTCCTGTGAACGGTATGGCAACATTGAAATGCGGAGACCATGAAGTGACGGATGTTTGCCGATATAAGTTCTCAAAGACTTTGAACGGACATTCTCCTCGGCTTTTACTTCAACCGGTATAACACGTTTATTATACTGTAAAAGAAAGTCAATTTCAACGCGCGAATCGTTGGCACTGTAATAATAAATCGGTATCTGGCGGGATACAAGCTGAGTGAAAACATAAAGCTCCGCAAAAGCGCCTTTGTATTCCTCAAAGATGTCGTTTTTTACCAAAACTTCGGCACTGTCTGTATCTGCCATGGCTCCCATTAGGCCGACATCGAGCATAAAAAGCTTGAAAGCCGAGAGATCTTCGTAAAACTTCAGTGGAATTGAAGGTGTTGTGGCACGATAAACACGATAAACCAAACCCGCGTCTATAAGCCATTGTATAGCCAACTCATATTCAGTGGCACGACCGCCTGGTTTCAACGCACCATATATGAACTTTTTGTTGTCTTTGGCAAGTTGTGACGGTATGCTATCCCACACAAGATTAATACGTGGTATTTGTTGTGACGGAGCATGTTTGGAAAAATCTCTTCGATAACCGAACAATATCTCTTTTTGAAGTTCGCGCACAGCGATAAAATTATGAGAATCAACATATTCTTTTACCACCGCAGGCATGCCCCCAACATAGTAATATTGCCGCAGACAGTCTGTGAATCGCATTGAAAGACTGTCAATAACGGGAAAATCTCTTTTTCTTAACAAACTCAACAACGGTTTTTCATTGATGGCCAACAGAAATTCTTCAAACGTCATGGGATACATCTTTATGATGTCAACTTTGCCCACAGGAAAGGAAACTCCCTGATGAATGGATATGCCGAGCAGCGAGCCAGCGACAGCAACATGATATTCCGGAGCGTCTTCACAAAAATATTTCAAAGAATTTAGCGCCCAGGGATTCTCCTGTATCTCATCAAGAATAATCAATGTCTTAAATGGCACGATATGAACATGCAGCAATGCCGACAACGATCTTATTATGCGGCGGACATCAAAGTCTTGCTCAAAAATTTGAGCTGCATCTCGGTTGTTGTCAAGGCTTACGTAAGCGATGTTTTCATACGCCATCTCACCGAATGCTTTTAATATGTAAGTCTTTCCCACCTGACGGGCTCCGTTTAATACAAGTGGTTTGCGGTCGAGTTTTCTCTTCCACTCAAAGAGTTTGTTCATAATGAGTCTTTTCATGGTATTACATTTTTTTTGACGAATTGGCGCTGCAAAATTACATTTTTTTAAACGAATAAACAAGAAAAAATTACATTTTTTTGCACGAATATAAGAAAATGATCCTCATCGACGCTTTATATGTTAACATGGGAGGTGGTTTGGTTCTGCTGAAATACCTCATCGAAACGATGGAAAAGCGGCAAGAGAAGTTCTTTCTTCTTGCCGATGCCCGCTGTACGGGAATGTTCGACAATGTGTCCCAATTATGCTATTTGAACGCCTCGTTGCGCGAGCGAAAAAGGTTTTATAAAGGACAGAAAAACAAGTTTTCCTCGGTTTTTTGTTTCGGGAATGTGCCTCCGCCTATCAGGCTTAACGTGCCGGTATATACTTATTTCCATAACATCAATATGCTTACGTTGGCAGATTGCCGTAGCAAAAAGCAGAAAATTAAATTTTTGTTGAAAAGGACTTATATAAAATCAATCAAACGCAATACTGACGAGTGGTTTGTGCAGACGTCGAACACTGCCGGCGAGCTTATTAAACATCTGAACATCAATTCTTCTCAAGTTAAATTGTATCCATTTTATAAAGTTCCGTGTCTTAATGGACAAAATAACGAACAAGAAAGAACTGACTATATTTTTGTGGGAGATGATTCTGGCAGCAAAGGGCATAAGGAGTTGGTATCGGCATGGAAATTACTGCATGAGCGTGGAGTGGATAGGGTTCTGCATCTCACCATAAGTGAAAAAAGCAAATTGCTCAGTTGTATTGAAGATTTGGTGAAAAGTGGGGTTCGGATAGAAAATCACGGATTCATGCAGCCTGAAGGACTTTTTCATCTTTATTGCAGATGTAAGGCAACGGTATATCCTTCCAAAAACGAGAGTTTCGGTCTTGGCCTTGTTGAAGCTATGGAATGCGGCTGCGATGTTATAGGTTCAAACCTTTCATTCGTTCACGCTATATGCAAGCCTTCAGAGGTGTTTGATCATAATTCTTCCGTCTCCATTGCCGAAGCCATAATCCGCTACGAAAATGGCAGCTCCGTAAAAACCGAACAAATAGTAAAAAACATGGTCGTGGAAATGACCAACCATATAACTTAATCAAACAAAACTTTTATGATTTCCAAACAATTACCAGTGCTTATAACGGCTTCCGTAAGCACACGCGGCATGAAAGAAGCTTGTTTTACGGATGATGAGCGAGAACACATGTACGTAGAAACATTGAACTTTTATATAGAAAATTTACTTGCCAACCCTTTTCAAAAAATTATATTTGCCGAAAACAGCGGATGGGATAAAAATCGCCTGATTGGGCAATTATCTGTATATAATCTGGAGCAACTTGAGTTTGTCATGCTTCCAAAGGAATATTTCGACATAAGTAAAGGAAAAGGCTACAACGAACTACTGATGATGAACATGGCCTTGGAGCAATCCGTTTTTCTTCAAAACGCAAAAGGCTTCGTAAAAGTTACGGGAAGGTACCCCATATATAATCTGAAACATTATATCACAAAAGCAACGGAAGCATTGCAGAAAGGACAACTGCTATACTGTGATGTCAAAGAACATTCCTTATACAAGTTGCTGGGTCTGAATTGGAATGCCCATAGCTTTTATTCGGTACTTTATGGAGTTGACATTTCTTATTATAAAGAAAAAATCGCTCCGCGTTATAAAGAGCTTAATGACTATGACGGATATCTTGTGGAAGACATGCTGTATGATGTCATCAGTCTTGAAAGCCGACAAGGGAAGAGCAAAGCGAAGGGAATTGTTGGACGGGGGGGGTATATCAATGCGCGTTTCGACCGCGAACCAGTATGTGGCGGCCTACAGGGCTCGCGAATGTCAAATTGGTCGTTTTCCGCTAACCAAAGCAGCTTGAAAAGCAAACTTAAACGCATGGTCGGAAACAGTTTCCGATATTTTTTCCCATGGATATGGTTCTAAAAAATAGAAAATAAAATGGATAAAGTATCAATAACCGCCATCATCCTCACCAAAAACGAGGAAATGCACATTGAGCGGTGTATTAAGAATTTACAGCAAATATGCCAAAAGATTTATGTGGTCGACTCGTTCTCAACCGACAGTACCTGCCCTATCGCAGAGCAGTATGGTGCTGTTGTAGTGCAACACGAATATGTGCATCAGGCGCAACAATTCCAATGGGCTTTGGATAATCTTACTATCGACACCGAATGGGTGATACGCATGGATGCCGACGAATATCTGACTGATGGTCTCATTAAGGAAATCAAGGAGAAATTGCCAACGCTACCTGAAACCGTCAACGCCGCGAATTTCACGCTTCGCGTGAAATTCGCGGCGCATAAATTGCGGTTTGGCATGCTTCGACCCGTAAAAATACTGCGCCTATGGCGTACGGGCACCGTGTTTATGGAACAACGCTGGATGGACGAACGTCTGGTGCTCACACAAGGAACAACAGTCACGTTCAAACATCATTTTATTGATGAAAATCTTAACGGACTTACAGTTTGGACAGCCAAGCACAACCAGTATTCCAATCGTGAAATTGTTGTGCAACTGGATAAAAAATACCATCTGTTTCAGAGAAGAGAATCCGATACTTTTAAAAAACGCGGACAAAAGAAGTCGTCTTACTACAGAATGCCTCCCTTTTTTAGAGCTGCCGCTTATTTTCTGCTGAGATATGTGTTTTTTCTCGGCTTCCTTGACGGGAAAGCTGGTATGGTATGGCATACGCTTCAGGCTTATTGGTATCGCTTTCTCGTAGATTCAAAATTGTATGAAATGGAAAAACGGTTGGGGAAAAATCCCACAAGAGAACAAGTGGTGCAATATGTTGAACATTATTTCGGTATAAAAATTGACAATAAGTGAGCAAACGTATATTGATACATTCGTTGGTATTCAGCCCCGACGGAGTGTCGACGGCTTATATCTATAATGACATCGCACTGAAACTTCATGAGCAAGGCTACAATGTGATTGTGTTAACCACAACACCTCACTTCAACAAAATGCCGGAGCTTGTGAAAACGCAACCTATGCGTTGGAAAGTATGGGGAATATGCAAAGAGAGCGATTTCCATGGCATAAAAGTTCTTCATGTTCCTCAAAAAAAGTTCAAAAACACTTTATTGCGAATGATAGGTTTTGTTTATTGGCATTTCATATCATTCTTTATCGGTTTGACTATTCGGCATGTCGATTTAATCCTTTCTCCTTCACCGCCGCTTACTATCGGATATTTAAACTTATGGCTTGCACGAATCAAGAAATGTAAAACGATATACAATGTTCAAGAAGTGTATCCCGATTTTTTGAGAATGAAAGAGGGAATAGTTCTACGTATGCTTAAACGAATAGAAAACAAAGTGTATGCAAATTCTGATGCGGTCACAACTATCGACAATGTGTTTTATGATATTATCATAAACCGTTTTGTTGACAAAGACAAACTGCATGTCATACCTAACTTTGTTGACACTGCATTGTATCGTCAAACAGATTGGGAGTCGGTTTTAGATTCAAGGTTGTTTTTTCACACTAATGCCGTTAAGTTGTTGTATGCTGGAAATATCGGAATAGCGCAGTCGTGGACAATCTTGATCTCGTTGGCTGAAAAGTTAAGAGAACATGACATGGAGTTTTTTATTATTGGAGAAGGAGTGCACAAAGGACAATTGGAAAAAGAAATTTCACGGTTGAATTTGACCAATGTGCATCTGTTGCCTTATCAGCCCCGAGAGTCTATGCCTGCAATACTGTCGTATTCAGACATTTCTTTCATTTTCATGAATCCTGAAATGGACAGCGACGGATTTCCTTCTAAAGTTTACACAATCATGGCTTGCGAACGGCCGATTCTGGTGGCGTCGGGAAACAACACTCCTATAGTGAAGTTCCTCGAAGGGAAAGGTTGCGCGAAACTCGTAACAGAACCCGATGAAATGAAAAGAGTTGAAATAATGGCGGATTGGCTGTCATCAGTTACAAAAGAAGAATTAAAACAAATGGGACACTCTGGTTTGCAGGTGATAACAGCTGGTTACACAAGAGAAAAAGTCACCGGCCAATATGTTAATCTTGTAAACCAATTAATAAAATAACGATGAGAATTTTAATTACAGGAGTTCATGGCTTCGTCGGTACCAATTTGGTTGCCGCTCTGAAAAACGACAGCACCATTTATGGTATCGATATTATCACTCATGAAAAAGATGGTGTTGTCATGACTTTTTCTTGGGATGATTTGAACGCAAATAACGTTCCGGCAGTCGATGCCATAATCCATCTTGCAGGCAAGGCTCATGATACAAAAAATCAAACTGAAACCGATGTCTATTTCAGGGTAAATACAGGTTTAACACAGAAAATTTACGATTATTTTTTGCAATCTACCGCACAAAAATTCATATTTTTCAGCACAGCAAAAGCCGCTGCGGATAAAGTTGATGGCATTTTAACCGAAGATGTGGTGCCATCGCCTAAAGGTCCTTACGGAGAAAGCAAAATAAAGGCGGAAAAATATATCCAATCGCATCTTTCGGATGAAAAACAAGTTTACATTCTTCGACCATGCATGATTCATGGTCCGGGAAACAAAGGAAATCTAAATCTACTTTACAACTTTGTGAAAAAAGGTGTTCCTTGGCCGCTTGGCGCATTTGATAACCGCCGCACTTTTACATCTATTGATAATATATGTTTCGTAATCAACGGTCTGCTTACTAAAGATGTTCCTTCCGGAATTTACAACATGGGTGACGACGAGGCTCTTTCCACAAACGAACTCATTGGGATAATTTGTCAAAGTCTCAACAAAAAAGCACATATCTGGAAAATTTCAAAATCATTTGTCACAAAATGTGCAAATATCGGCACGAAACTCCATTTGCCTTTGAACAATGAAAGACTGCGAAAACTGACAGAAAACTACGTTTCTTCCAACGAGAAAATCAAAACCGCGTTGGGAGTCGGAAAAATGCCTGTTGCGGCTCGCGACGGATTAAACAAAACTCTAAATAGTTTTAAAATTTAAAGAAAATTATGTCTTCGTGGATTTATTTTATAATCACTGCGGTTCTTTTTATCGCCGAGCTCCTCTATTTCCGCATCGCCGACAAACTAAATATTATCGACAAACCTAATTTACGCTCATCACATACGCATATCACCTTGCGTGGTGGAGGCATTATATTTTTGACAGGAGTATGGCTCTGGACGGCTTTCTTCGGCATTGAATATCCTTGGTTTTTAGTCGGACTGACGCTTATCTCGCTGGTTAGCTTTGCCGATGATGTGCATTCTGTGCCGAATTGGATTCGTCTTGTTATCCAGTTTACATCCATGTTTTTGCTTTTCTATCAAATCGGTATCCTAAAATGGAATTTATGGTGGGTCGTCGCAATTGCCTGGATTGTATGTGTTGGTATCATAAATGCTTATAATTTCATGGACGGCATAAACGGCATTACAGGAGCTTACTCTTTGGCTGTGCTGCTGCCTCTGATGGCTGTAAACGTGTCTTCTTTTTCGGATAAAACCGGATTTATCGACCAAAATCTACTCATTGTCGTTACTTTGAGTGTGCTGGTTTTCTGTTTTTTCAATTTTAGGAAAAATGCAAAGTGTTTTGCAGGCGATGTAGGAGCCGTCGGAATGGCCTTTATTCTGATTTTTGCCATAGGATTGCTTATTGTGAATACAAAAGACTTTTCCTACATCATGTTTCTCGCTGTTTATGGCGTCGATACTGTCCTTACAATTATTCATCGCATTATCTTGCATGAAAATCTTGGCGAAGCACATCGTAAACACGCCTATCAGATTATGGCCAACGAATTGCAGATGCCACATGTCATAGTGTCGGGCATCTATATGATTTTGCAACTGATTGTCTCGGCTGGACTTATCTTTCTACCTCTGAATCATTACGTTTATTCGGCAGTCGTTTTGGTAATTTTTGCTTTGGTATATCTGCTTTTCATGAAGAAATATTATCCCCTTCATGCCGCTTATCTCACAGACACCATTGCTGGACAAACAAAAAAATGATATATTTGCAAAATATTTTAAGCCATCGCATAATACTGCAAAAATAGTAATTTTATGATTATTGACAGTCAACTTCTCGATACCTTAACTTCGCAGGCACGAATGTCGCCGAGGTTGCGCATGAATTTTGACCTTCGTAACTCACCTAATGACCAGTCGCAGCGTATGCTCAACGCCATCGAGCCTAACTCAGTGGTTCCCGTGCATCGTCATCGTAAGTCTTCCGAAACAATAGTCGTCGTTCGAGGCAGAGTGTGCTTCCTCCTTTTCGACAAAATGGGATGCATGGAGGAATCCGTCGAACTCAACGCCAACGGTCCTTGTTTCGCTATCAATGTGCCGGTTGGACAATGGCATACCCTTAATTCTCTCGAATCAGGCACCATAATAATGGAAACGAAAGACGGACCATACGAGCCTACGTCCGAAGAAGATATTATGAATTTATGAAAAAGAATCGCATTTTTCTCTGCCTTGCCAATCCTTCAGGCTTCGAACAACAATACATTGACGCTGCATTCAACGAAAAATGGCTCGCACCATGCGGTCCCAACGTGGACGCTTTTGAGAGAGAGTTGGAGGATTTTGTTAACAGCAGTGTAGAACTCTGCCACGGCATCTTCCCTCAAAAACGTGTCGTCGCTGTGAGTTCCGGCACAGCCGCTAACCATCTGGCACTACTTGCTGCCGGAGTGGAAAAAGACGATGAGGTGCTGGTTCAGAGTTTCTGTTTCATTGCCTGCGCCAATCCTGTGATGTATTGTGGCGCAAAACCTGTATTTATTGATAGTGAGCCACTTACGTGGAATATGTCGCCTCAATTTCTTGAGGAAGCTATCATTGACAGGAAGAAGAAAACAGGTAGATATCCGAAAGCAATAATGTTAGTTGACCTATTTGGGATGCCGGCTATGCTTGATGAAATCGTTGCTGTGGCTGAAAAATATAATGTAGTTCTCATCGAAGATGCGGCTAATGCTTTCGGTTCTAAATATAAAGGCAGGATGTGTGGCACTTTTGGGAGGCTCGGCACCCTGTCGTTCAACGGTAACAAAATGATAACGACCTCTGGCGGCGGAGCGTTGATAACCAACAACGAGGAGGAATGGCGTGAAGTCATGATGTACGCTACTCAGTATCGTGAGAGTTATCCCTACTACCACCATGAAAAAATCGGCTATAACTACCGAATGAGCAACATTTGTGCCGGGATAGGAAGAGGCCAGATGACGGTCGTAAACGACCATATCGCACATCATAGACATGTGCAGAATCTTTATGAGGAGCTTTTGCAGGATGTGCAAGGCATCACAGTACATTCACAGCCTGATACCGGTGAATATGAGAGCAATTACTGGCTCTGCACTATAACTCTCGATCCTGAACTGCGTGTGATAGGACAGGAGGACGCTTATAAAACTATAATAAAAAATGCCGTCGGAGGTGCCGCCGGCGTGATTCACGTTGCCGACTCTGCCACGACGGACTGCCAGCCTAACGATAACGTGGAAGCTATGCGCGTAGCCCTCGACAAAGCCGGCATCGAGGCACGCCCGCTGTGGAAACCGATGCATAAACAGCCTGTTTATCAAGGCTGCCCCGCATACGTGAACGGCATCAGCGAGGCGATGTTCAAAGTGGGAATGTGCCTCCCGAGCGGCCCCTGCGTGAGCGACGACGACGTGAGATATATCGTGGAAAACATCAAAAACGCAATAGTAAAATAAATATTAAATAAACTACTATAAAAGCCCTTGCTCAATTGAAGTGAACCCCGAAAGTTTTTTGTCTAACTTTCGGGGTTCACTTCAAACAGCAAGGGCTTTTTTTATGAAGTCTAAAGTCTAAAGTCTAACAACCACCTTAACTCCCATCACGTCCTTGCCATCGCTAATCCATACAATGTAAACGCCTTCAACAAGGTCATGGCGTACCACGTTCGAACCGGTTGCTGCCGTGGCACTTAACACCGGCTGTCCCACGATATTGAACATCATAATGTGCAAAGCACTGCCGCTGTTGTTATCAATCATCAGCTCGCCATGATTATTCCATACGCTCACGTTGGCAGCTAACTGTTCATCAACGCACTCTCCATTAACAACGTTGCCATTCAAAGTGACCGTTACCGTCTCAGCAAAAGCAGATGTTATTGTTATAACATCCTCGTAATGTCCGAGAGTCTCGCCGTTCAGCCTCACATACACAGTGGTAGGTTCGAGTGTGCCGACAGCCTGAATCACAAGGTTTGTGGCGTATTCCTCACCGTCAAGCGAGATTTCATAGCTGCTGTTTACCTCGAGTTCAACTGCGCCCGTGGTGCTGCCCGGAGCAGGAAGCAGGTTGCCGCCTGTCAAGATGAAGGTCTGTGCTGCTGACGGTCCCTCGCCTATGACGTGCTCGAAACCATTAAGGACGTTTGGCGTCACTGTGAGATACGGGTCGTCGCTCGTGTCGGCTACAATCATGATGTCGTCGATTTCCCATGACGCTGCGCCTTCTTCCACCGTGCTGGTGTACTTGAATCCGATGTTGCAGATAGCACCGCTGAACGCGTTCAGCGATATCTCGCCCGACTCCGTCCACTCGTAGTTACCCGCTGATGGGATGAACGACAACGGCTGCCATGACGCTGCCGTCGGGTCTTGTCCGTCGTAGTCGTTGCTGAAGAACAATTCCAAATCAGGACCGGAGAACTTCATGGCATTCATGAAAGTCAGGATAACGTTGCTGCCGGCATAGTCGTTGAGGTTGAACGCCGGTGATATGCACCACTGCTCGTTATCGACATCATCGTTGTAACCATTGGCGTTGGCGTATTTGTTGCCGGCGTATGTGGCAATGGTCCATGGCTTGTTGCCCTCTACCGTAACAAACGTCCAGCCGTTCATCTCGCCTTCCCAATCTTGACTTATGATAACATTAGAACCATTGATAATCACATAGTTAGCTATTGCGACGTTGCTGTTCTCATAGCCTTCCGCCACGGCGAATGCCTTGATGGTCATGTCGCTATCTACATGGATGGCATTGACATAGATGTTGGATGTGAAATTTGGCTCGCTGCCGTCGGTGGTGTAGAAAATCAAGGCACCCTCTGTGGCGCATGTAATCTCCACGTCGATGGCCTCGTAATATGTGCCCGATGCCATGCTCATGACAGGTGTTGCCACCGTTGTGGTGACGCTGCCGCCTTGCACGAAGATATCAAGGTAGAAGTTATAGTCGGAGTTGTTGAGGTTTGTCGTCGAATATGCTCCGAACTTGTTCGATGCGTTCTTGGCGATACCTCTGTTAGTTGTCTCGACGTTTGTGATGACAAATCCCGAATAATTAGGAATCATCGCGCCGTCGCCGGCCGTCTCGTGTGCTATTGTCCATTCGGTATTGACGTTGCCGGAGAAGTTAGTGCTGCTGCTGTATCCAAGAGCGTCGCCTGCCATGTTCACGAGAGTGATGACGTTGCCGTTCACGGTTACGTTCCACAGATAAGTCTCAGCGTTGTTGGCTATCTCGGCAGGCAGAATCTCGGTGCCGCCACTGATATCCGATGTGAACAAGACGCCGTCAGGCTTGCCGGATACCACCGCCGGCATGGCATAGTAGCCGTTTCCTACGGTGGCGTCGTAACGCGAGGCGAGGATTACTTGGCTGCCGTTGGTGAGGCCGGAGAGAGAGGTGATTCTGTTCCAGTTCTCACCCATCTCAAACACGCTGCCGCTCAAGGTCACAGTGGCCTCATCAGATGATGAAGTGCTGATGTTCACGGTGCCGTCGTATTGTCCCACTTCGGTGCCGTTCAATCTTACATAAACGGTTGTAGGCTCGAGATTGGTGACGTCTTCGATGCTGAGTTGCCATGAAAACTCTTCATTATCAAGTGAAATCTCAAATCCATTACCACTCACCTGCATGATGATGCTGCCGTTCGTGCCGCCTGGTGCCGGCGTGATGTTGCCAGCCGTCATCACAAAAGTCTGAGTCGCCGACGGACCAGCATTGATGAGATGTGAGAACCCGCTCAAGGCGTTCGGCGTCACGGTGAGATACGACTCTGAGGTGAATCCCATGAGTGTTATGTCATCAACTTCCCACGCTGCAGCCTCGTCGGCTGTTGAGGTGTATTTATATCCGATGTAGCAGTTGTCGCCACTGAAGTTGTCGAGACTGATATCTCCCGACTCCATCCAAGCGAACGAGCCTGTTGATTTCTCGAACTCAATCTCCGTCCATGTAGCTGATACCGGATTTGTACCGTCGTAGTCGTTAGAGAAGAACAGCTGCATGTCAGGACCTGTGTAGTTCTTGGCGTTTCTGAACGACAATGTCACCCCGCTGTAGATGTTGAGGTTGAAGGCAGGGGAGATGCACCACTGCTCATTCACGCCTCCGTTGTAACCGTTGGCGTAGGCGTAATGGTTGCCGCTGTATGAGGCTATATTCCAAGAGTTGCTGCCTTCCACCGTGACAAATGTCCATCCGTTCATGTCACCTTCCCAGTCTTGACTGAAGATGGTGACGGCACCTAAAATGATATTGTATTCGGCTGTTGCCACGGTGCTGTTCTCATAGCCTTCTTTCATCGCTATGGCCTTGATTGTCGTGCTCTCGTTTACCGCGATAGGCGAGGAATATACCGCGCTGGCGGTTGTCGGCTCGCTGCCATCCACCGTGTAATATATGATGGCGTCGGCGGTGCTGCAACCAATCTCCACGTTCTGTTCCTCGAAGTATGTGCCGCCCTCTGGTGTGAATGTCGGCGTGGCGCATGTCAAAACGCCGCTGCCCTCCGTGGCGAAGATGTCGATGAAGAAGTTGTAGGTGCCGGCAGTCATGTTCGACTTGGCGTATGGACCGAAGTTATGACTGCTGTTGAGAGCGACAGCCCTGCCGTTGTTGTTGATGTTGGTGATGACGAACGCACCGTATTCAGGCACCATGGCCGTGGCTTCCGACACGCCGTATTCGATGCTCCATGCCGTGTTGTTACCGCCTGTGGCAAAGTTGGTGCCGCTGGTATATCCAAGCACGGCGTCGTTGGCGGTGGTGAAAGTGTAACCTTCGCCGCTCATGCCTACAGTCCAGTAATATAATTCCTCATCGTCGGCGATAGTGCTCGGTAATGTCTCGTTGTCGCCTATCACGCTGGTGAACAGTACGCCCGTAGGCTTGCCCGTCGTCTGTGCCGACATCGCATAATAACTACTTGCGTCGTCATCGAAACGTGCCGCAAATATCACCTTGGCACCGTCGCTGAGCTGCGAGAGGTCGGTGATACGCACGTAATCGCTCGACTCCGGCATCTCAGTCACACTGCCACTCACCGTCACATAGAAAGTCTCAATCTCCGACTGCATGACAGTGATGTTCTCCTCGTATGAGCCGATGGCGAGACCAGCTTTCAGCCTCACGTTGATATTTACAGTGTAATGTCCCGATGCGCTGTTGATGCTGATACAATTCTCCGGAATGAATAAGTCACCGCCTAAAGACGATACCTCGAAGTTATCCGATGGATATACATAGGTGACACCGTTGAGGTTCTCTCCACTCAAAGCAAAACTCATCACGTTAGAAGGTCCCTGTGTCTCATAGTAATTCATGCCTGCCAACATGGTAGGATTGGCTGTCACTGTTGGATAGACAGGATGTGTGAACTCCACGTCAGCAGCACTGTTGATGCGTAACTGCGGAGCGTTATAGCATCCGACGATGCCTGTCACCGTTACGAAATCGCCCTCAAGAAGTCCCTCAACAACAGGCATCTTGTAAATGTTCATGGTGCTCTCGTCTTGTGTGATAGGGGTGTTGTTGCTCGTATTGATGACTCCTATGGTGGCATCGATAATCTGCACGCGCGTCGATTGTAACATGTTGGCATTACCGTAGTCAGCCAAAATCTCGGCTATTGTCTTCACCGCTAAAGGAAGTTCGTTGCCGCTCGACATAATGCAGAACTGGACTTCATCGCTCCCGTTGATGCTCGTAAGCTCAACGAGACCGTTGTAAACCGATTTCTTTCCGTATGCCTTTACCATGTCGCCTATTGCAAGACCGGCAGGAACGGTGTTGTTGTTGAGGAAAAGTACGATACCTGCCGTTTCATCCTGAACGTAAACGTTGCGTCCGTCGATGAATGTCACCACACCCTGAACCATGGCGTACTCATTGCTGGCTAAGGCGCGTGCCGCGGCTATCGTGATAGGTGGCAACATTGTGAACGTGGCATTCACTGTCACGTCGGCAGCGGGCATCACAAACTGCATTGTAGTCTGGTCAATGTCGTATGTGGCGTTGTCGTATGTGTATGTCAAGGTAGCTAACTCGTATGCCGTTGCCGGTGTCGCCGTCACCGCGATGGTGACACCTTCTTCAGCTTGTACAGGCGAAACCTGAACGGTGCCGTTAGTGATGCCTTCCGCCACGTTTACAGTGTAGTAAATAGGTGTCGGCGGTGGGGTAGGAGTGCTTCCTGCTTTGTAGAGATAAACGTCAAGCTGACTGGAGGCATAACATGAGAATAGAGTGCCGTTGCTGTTGAGTCTCAGCCAGTTACGTGTGTTGCTGCCCTGTGCTTTGATGGTGGCAACACCATTCGCGGCAATGTCTATCGTCCACTCTCCGTTAGCGTTGTTTGTCTCTTGTGTTCTCAAATAGTTTGAACTTGAGCTTGCGGCGTATAAATATCCTCCGTTAGCTGCGTCATATAACGTCCAGTTGCCGTTTTCCTGCCCCAAAGTAAGCTCATAAACAGCGTCCTCGCCGGCTTCAACCGCAGGAATCGCACTGATGACGTTATCTTCAGGTGTCACCGTGACGGCTGCTCTGTTGTTGCTGTTCTGTTTTCCCAATGCCTTGTATGTCTCACTTTGGATACCGACGATGATATATTTTTCACCTGCAACGAGCGATGAGTTACTTGTTATCAGAGTGTAATTCGTCTCCAGTGAAGGAATTTCTATCGTGTAAAGGGCTGTCGCCACCTCGCTGGCAAGCATCCCGTCTTTTGTTGCCATGGCCTTCACCGTCGCCGTCTCGCTTAGACTGATAGGAGAGGTGTAGATGTTGCTCTCTATCGTCGGCTCCGTGCCATCAACGGTGTAGTAAATAGTGGCACCATCTGTCTCGCAATTTATTGTAACGTCCTGCGCTTCAGTGTATGTGCCTTCTTCCGGCGTGAACGTCGGGGTCGCTACCTGTTGAGTGATACTACCTGCCGAATATGTTACCGACAACACCTGAATACGTGCGTGACCACTTGATGCAGTGTTTGTTATTACTATTGCTTCCGTTGAAGACCCCGTCCATGTCCCTGTTGTTGAACTGAGCGAATAACTTCCTTGTGACGCACTTAAACTGCCGGTGTAGCTACTGCTGCTGAATGTTAAAACTATTTCTGTGATTTCACATCCCGAAGCTGGAGTTATGGTCAAAGTGTTGTTTGCATACAAACGGGCTGCAGTTCCTGTGTTGTAATATGCAGGCGCGGTGTTTCCCGTGTTTTTGTCAAATTGAATGGAAATGTTATCATCCAAGACAATAAGAACTCCATCAAGACTTTGAGCGTTGGTGTAGCCCTGCTCGGAAAAAGTAATAGATGTCTGTCCTGCCATCACCCAAGGCGTGACCGTAAGTACCATCAGCATTATCGCTGTGATTAATAATGTAATTTTTTTCCTCATTTTTTTAAATTTTTATTTTTAACTTATTGAATGTCAATGTGATATATCTAATATCTTTTGCTTGGAAAATACCAAACACCAAACCGCAAAAATACAAAATATAGAAATAATTTCATCCGTTATTTAATTTTTTTATTTAAACAAGTTATCAACAAAATGTTAATAACTCTAAAAAACCGCGTAGTTATCAACATTTTGGGCTCGGTTCTCTACATCAATTCTACTCCGAATAACGCAAAATCGTATTTCACAGGGTCGTCGGCGTCAAAATCTCTTAATCTCGCTGTCAAACTCTCCACGGTCTGCCTGTCGTTGCATTTTCTTTCTATCAATCCTAATTTTCTTGAGACTCTTGCCACGTGGACATCTAACGGTATCATTAAGTCCTTGGCATTCAATCGTTTCCAGATACCTAAATCCACAATGCCGTCCTTTCTCACGAGCCATCTCAACGCCATGTGCAGCCTCTTGCATGCCGACCCTTTCTTAGGCTCCTCACACGAAGGATTCGAGATGTGTTTGCTCGTGCATCCATTCACATCAGCTATCTCATCTCTGAAATTTTGTATCCCTTGCCAGACATCATTGCCGCTTCTCGCAAAAATGTCTTCAATGCTGTCATTTTTCTCAAAAATTTCCCTCATTCCATTGCAGTAATACATGAAATCGCGGTTGAAAAACGTCCTGTGTACGCATCTGTCCGGCTCCAATCGCTCAAAACCTCCCGACATCACGTAGTCGTATGGCGATTTTCCCATCATCTCAAGCATCTTTTCTGATGAATTTAAAATCATCTTTCTGTTGCCCCACGCTATCGTCGCCACCAAAAACGACACTATCTCAATGTCACGTTTGTCGCTGTATCTGTGAGGAAACTGCACGGGGTCGTCATTGATGAACGCCTCGGTGTTGTTCTTCGCTACCAACTCGTCCAGATATTCTTTCAAATTTTGCATAACGAAAAATTTTTCCGCAAAATTAGCAAAAAATTCAATCCTTCAACCATAGTAAGACACAAGGCAAGAGATAATTTTGATGCAAGGATAGGTAATTTTTGGTATCTTTGCAAAAAATTTCTTCATGAAGACTATCATCCAACTTTTTCTCACCTTTTTCAATATCGGGGCATTCACGCTCGGTGGCGGATATGCCATGCTCGACATGGTGGAGAAAGCTGTTGTCAGGAAACGTAAATGGATTGAAAAGGACGAGTTTTGGGACATGATTACCATCGTCCAGATGTTGCCTGGTGTTTTTGCCGTCAATACTGCGCTTTACACGGGTTATAAGATAAAAGGGGCTGGTGGTGCCATCGCTGCCTGCCTCGGTGCCATCATCCCTTCGATAGCGATAATACTCTTCATAGCACTGTTTTTCCTTGATTATAAAGACAATCCGGTCGTCGAGCGCATCTTTCGCGGCATTCGTCCCTGTGTGGTGGCTCTAATCCTTTCGCCAGCCGTCAAGATGTTCATCAACGCGAAAGTAAATTGGAAGACGGCTTTTTTGTCTCTTGCCACTGTCATTTTGATATATTTTTTCCACGTGTCGCCGGTCTATATCATCATCGCCACAATTATCGGCAGTGTCGGCTTCGCCTTTTATTCTCAAAAACAATTAAATAAGCTGGAAAAATGATATATTTACAACTGTTCTGGGCTTATTTGAAGATAGGCATCTTCGGTTTTGGCGGCGGCTATGCCATGCTCTCTATGATTCAGTTTGAGATTGTGGAGCATTATCAATGGATGACGATGCAAGAGTTTGCCGACATGGTTGCGCTTTCGCAGATGACGCCAGGTCCCGTGGCTGTCAACATCGCGACGTTCACGGGCTACAGCGTGGGCGGCTTGTGGGGTTCGCTACTCGCCTCGTTTTCAATCGTGCTGCCCTCCGTCATGATATTTTTGCTCGTGATGAGGCTTTTGTTTAAAAATAAAGATAATTACATCGTAAAGAATTCATTATCAATGATGAAGCCTGTCATCGCCGGCTTGATTTTCGTGGCTGCCCTGCAGATGATGAATGCCGACAATTTCACTGATTTGGGACTTCACGGCAGCAATATCAGTGTCATAATATGCACTCTGTCGTTCGTCGGTGTGTTTTTCCTAAAAATAAACCCGATACCACTCATCATAGCATCGGGTCTTGTAGGTTATCTCGTTTATTGATTACACGAACATTTTCTCAATCATGTTGCCGTAACGTTGCATCACGACGTTTCTCCTCACTTTCAGGGTTGGGGTGATGATGCCTGTGGCTGTGCTCCACTCATCGGCAACGAGGGCATATTTCTTTATTTTCTCCACTTCTCCAAGCGTGGCGTTGAGCTTCTTGACTTCTTTGCCGTAACGTTTGAAGACTTCCTCGTTATGAATCATCTCTTCATTGGTTGTATAAGGAATCTCGTGGCGTTTGCACCATTCCTTGAGGAAAGCGAAGTCGGGATGTATCAAGGCGGCGGCATATTTCTGGTTCTCGCCAAGCACCACAATCTGCTCTATGAAGCCGGAGATGATGAACTTGCTCTCTACCAAATCAGGGTTGATATATTTTCCAAATGAGGTCTTGAAGATATTCTTTTTCCTTCCGGTAATCATGAGAAGTCCGTGTTCGTTGAACTTTCCGAGGTCGCCGGTATGAAACCATCCCTCTTTGTCGATTACCTCTGCGGTGAGTTCAGGCTGTCTGTAATAGCCCATCATTACGTTATGACCACGGCAGATAATCTCGCCGTCATCCAGCAATCTCACCTCTACGCCCGGTAACGGCTCGCCCACGCAGCCTATCTCGCGTCCGTATTTGTTTCTCGTGGAGACCGCAATTACCGGTGATGTCTCAGTGAGTCCATAACCCTCGAACATGCTGATGCCGAGAGCGTCGAAAAAACCGCATACCTTACGAGGGATGGCGGCGGCACCCGACACTATCACGTCGATGTGGTCGAGACCGGTTTTTTGAAGTATCTTATTGTAAACCAGCTTTTTAGCAATCTTAAGTTCAAGATTATAGAACCATGAGCGGCCAAACATACGATAATGGTCGGTGAGGTGTATTGCCCAGTAGAATATCATTCTCGGGATACCTTTCATGCTTCTTCCGGAGTCATAAATCTTATCGTAGAACTTCTCAAGCACGCGTGGCACGGCACACATCATCGTGGGACGCAGTTCCAGCAGGTTCTCAGCTATCGTGGCGATACTCTCTGCATAATAAATCGACATGCCGCGATACTGGTACATGTAGATGAGAGCACGTTCGTAGGCGTGGCATACCGGCAGGAAACTGAATGCCTTGTTTGACCACGGCAGCACCGAGTGTTGCACGTTTTTGAACTGGTTCATCAGGTTGTGGTGAGAAAGCATCACGCCCTTAGGCACACCTGTCGTCCCGGATGTGTAAATGATTGTGGCACACGACATTTCATCTACTTCCGCCTTCCTCTTCTCGATTTCTTCTGTGTGAGGATGTTCTCTTCCAAGGTTGAGAACGGTGTCGAAATATTCGTATTTGCCCCTGTTTACGAAGGTAAAGATTTTCTCAAGGGCGGGAGTCTCCGGCCATATCGCCTCGATTTTGTTCATCACGGTGACGCCTTCGAGGAAGCAAAGCTTGGCTTCGCAGTTGTTGAGTATTATTTTGTAATCGCTTTCGCTGATGGTAGGGTAGATTGGCACCATGACAGCCCCGATTTGCGTGATTGCCATGTCGAGAATGTTCCATTCCGGACGGTTGTTGCATATCACAGCTACTTTGTCCTGAACCTGCACGCCCAACTCGATGAGCGCACCGCTCATGATATTGACAAGCTCTATATATTCATCGATACCATATTCTCTCCATTTGCCATTCTGCTTGGCTGCAAGAACCACTTTCTGCTCAGGATGTTTCTCCTTGTAATGTGGCAAGAGGTCAAACACTCTTTTTATGTCATTCATTTCCATTTTTCTTAGAAATTGTCGTTTTCAAACTTGCAAATATACGGAATTTTTTTCAATTGCAATAAAATTATTTCAATTTACAAAAAAACAAAAGACAAAGGCAACATAAAACCGCTGCCTTTGTCACAATACAATCAACTGATTTATAAGATGTTTCTCTATTCAAGATATGGGAGGAACACGTCAAGGAATTCATCCACTATTTTATCGAGTTCGTCTTTTATCTCGTAGCGTTTATTACGTTTTGCGCAGTCGGCCATGGTGTTCACTAATGAGAGGTCGTCGTGGATGGCTTCTTTGTAATATATTCTGAACTTATGCTCCAGACGCTCATAGTAACGTAGGTTCTCGATGGCGTTGGCCGTGATTTTATTCATCACCTCGTCGCCTTTCTCGACAGCTCCGGCACGATAGTAAAGTTCCGGAAAATATCCTTCATAATAGAATCCGTATGGTATTTTCTCATCGGGGAACAACTCCTGACATTTGTCGAGTACTGCAATGGCTTCCTCTTTTCTGTCACGGTTCACGAGTGACTGGGCGAGACGCATGTACGCCATCTTGACAAACGTGATGTTGCGCTCACTCTCAGGGTCAACGGTGACATCCGGCTCGTTGAGGCGTCCCCAGCGTGTCTTGTTCATCAGCAGGTCGTAGGAACCCTCAATGAAGACGCCGCCGGCACCAGAGTAATAGTCGGTGGCGAGGACAGGTATGAAACGATGTGACAGACCTTCCTGATGGAGATATTTGTCGATGCCAAGAATTTTGGAGATGTCGCTGAGACTGGTGAAATACACCGCACGTTCCCAATCATTGGTGGCGAAGAAGTCGAGGAGCATCAGCTCGTTTTTGGTAAGATACGACACATTTTCAGGGATGGTCCACACTATCTCATCTACTATCTGGTCTTTCATGTTTTCAGGAACGATGCCGTTTGCAACAGCCTTTTCTTTATCTACCGTGATTTTCAGCTTGCGTGCCGGCCAGTAATCGACCCTGCTGCCCGACATGTCGGTGGCCTTGGTGCGGGGATTATCGCTTTTCACGAAGTCGATAACGTCTTTAAGTTCGACCGGACCTTCAAACACATCTTGGATATAAACCTGCTCATGGATGCCGTTGTCGTATTGCGAAGGCGTCAGCGAGAGCGGCAGTTTCTCCGATTTGTAAATCTTCCTGCCCATCTGATGCACATACCAATATCCTGACGAGAGCATGAAGTTGCACACGCGGACGTCGGTGCGGTAGCCCTCCACCTCTTGGACATACCACAGAGGGAAGGTGTCGTTGTCGCCGCGAGTGACAATCACGGCGTTTTCAGGCAAATTTGTAAGGTAGTTCTTACCCCAGTCAAGTGCCGACGTCTTGCCTGAACGGTCATGAGCTTCCCAGCCTTGTGCCGCCATCAGTATAGGCACGAAGAGACATGCAGCAGTTGCAACGATTGTCGCAATCTTCTGATTCTTAATGACTTTATGTAATCCTTCGATGACAGCAAGCACACCGAAGCCCATCCATATAGCGAAAGCGTAGAAAGCACCGGCGTAGGAATAGTCACGTTCACGAGGCTGATACGGTGTCTGGTTAAGATCGATAATGATGGCGATGCCCGTCATGAAGAAGAGCAGGAACACTACCCAGCAGTTTTTCGGATCTTTCTTCAGCTGATAGAAAAGTCCGGCGAGACCGAGCAACAACGGCAGGAAGTAGAACTTGGTGTTCGATGAGCTTTGCATGCTGCGTGGCAGGTCCTCCTGGCTGCCAAGCCGCGGATTATCAATAAATCCAATACCGCTGACCCAGTTGCCGTTCTCTATCTCACCTTGCCCCTGAGTATCGTTTTGTCGCCCGACGAAGTTCCACATAAAATAGCGCCAGAACATCCAGCCACATTGATAATCAATGAAAAAGCGAAGATTTTGCCCGAAAGTAGGAATCATCACGCGTTCATTGGTGAAACCGCCGCTCTTATCGACGCGTTTCTGCGTCGTGACTTTCATGCTCGATTTGTCAGCATAACGCTCGTAAACGCTTATAAATGTTTTCTTTGAGCCGTTCCACATACGCGGAAAAAGCGTCATCACATTGTCGTCATATACATATTCGCCTGGGTTTTTGGCAATCTCGACATATTTTCTCTTCTTGAGGTCTTTATAATAAACAGGTGTCCCTTCTGTGATGTCATAAGGCTTGGCGGTGTAATATGCGCCATAAATCAACGGACGACTGCCATATTGCTCACGTTTCAGGTAAGAAAGCATCGACACTGCGTCTTTAGGCTCGTTCTCGTTGATGGGAGTATTGGCATTGGCGCGTATCACAAGCATGAAGAAAGAGGAATAGCCTATCAAGATAAACATAAACGACAATATAGACGCATTCAGGATAGGCTTGTTTGTCTTAGTTGAATACCATAATCCCCAGATTATCAATGCGATAAGTAATGCAAAGTAGAATATCGTGCCGAAATTAAACGGGAGTCCGAGTGAGTTCACGAAGAACAGCTCGAATTTGCCTGCGAGCGACACTATTGCCGGAATGAGTATCACATAGATGAATCCAACGAGAAGGAACGACAAGATTCCTGAGTAGATAAATCCCTTCCACGAGAATTTATATTTCTTGAAATAAACGACATATACTATCGCGGGAATAGCCAGCAAATTCAACAGATGCACGCCGATTGAGAGACCTATGAGATAGGCTATGAGGATGAGCCAGCGGTAGTGGTTAGGCTCGTCAGACACCTTTTCCCATCTCAAGATAGCCCAGAATGTGATGGCAGTGAAAAATGACGACATGGCATAAACCTCGCCTTCCACGGCGTTGAACCAGAATGAGTCGGTGAATGTGAAAGCCAAGGCTCCTATTGCCGATGCCGCCAGCACAGCTATCTGATTGATTTTCGGAGAGTTATCACCGTCTTTCATCCATATCTTCTGCGCAAGCATGGATATGGTCCAGAAAAGGAACAAAATGGTGAAACTGCTGCACAGACACGACATTATGTTAATCATCAGTGCTACTTTGGTGACGTCACCAAAGGCAAACAAGGTGAAAAACCTGCCAATAAGCTGGAACGTGGGTGCTCCAGGAGGATGCCCGACCTGCAATTTGTAGGCTGTGGAGATGTACTCCCCACAGTCCCACCAACTAACGGTAGGCTCCATGGTGAGTAGGTAAACGACAGTGGCTATCAGAAAAACGCCCCATCCGACAATGTTATTTAACTTTTTAAAATCCATCTGCAACGAAATTAATTTTGCAAAGATATTCATTTTTTGGATTGCTAACGGCATTTTTTCAAATTTTATTTTACTTTTGAGATTTTAAAATATTTTTTTTCTTTTTTTAAAATTGTATTGAAAAAAGTTGTATCTTTGCAGCCGCATTCAGAATTGGAATGTTGTCGAGTGGTGTAATGGCAGCACTGCAGATTTTGGTTCTGCCTGTCAAGGTTCGAATCCTTGCTCGACAACGGAGATTGAAGGCCTGCTACGGAATGTAACAGGTTTTTTTGTTATAAAAGAAGATGATAACGAAACAACAGATAATCAGTTTGGCGGAAGAAGCCTTGAGAGATACCGACCGTTATGTCGTTAACGTGTCGGTTAACAAGAATAATGTCATTGAACTTTTTCTTGATGCAGATAGCTCAGTGACCATTGACGACTGCGTGGAGGTAAGTCGTTTCATAGAGGAACACCTTGACAGAGATGTGGATGACTACGAGTTGAACGTGTCGTCGGCAGGCATCGATGGGCCGCTTCTGAAAATGCGACAATATAACAAATATATCGGTAAAGATTTGCTCATCATCGATAAGGAGGGTGAGAAAAAGATGTATAAACTATTGTCGTTCAACGAATTACAGCTTGAGGTGGAGGAAGCCGAGATGAAGAAGTACGGCAAACTGACAAAAATCGTCTATCATAATGCTAAAACATTGGAAATCAATAATATAAAAGAAGTCAGACCATATATTAAATTTTAAAAGATGGATACACTTAACTTAATCGACACTTTCTCTGAATTTAAAGAATTCAAGAACATCGACCGTGAGGCTATGATGCACATCCTGAGCGACGTGTTCAAGGCCATGCTTGCAAAGAAATACGGCAGCGACGAGTATTTCGACATTATCGTCAATATCGACAAGGGCGACCTTGAGGTTTATCATAACCGTACCGTAGTGGAGGACGGTGCTGTTGAGGACGAGCTCGCAGAGATAGCTTATTCCGACGCAATAAAAATCGAACCGGACTTTGAAGTCGGTGACGAGGTTGCTGAAGTTGTTGATATTCATTGCTTTGGCAGAAGAGAAATCTTGGCGATACGCCAGAATCTGCAAACAAAAATCATGGAATATGAGAAGGAAAACATCTATCTGAAATATAAGGATAAAGTCGGTGAAATTGTCAATGCCGAGGTGTCGCAGGCATGGCGCAAGGAAGTCATCGCCGTCGATGAGGACGGCATCGAGCTTGTTTTGCCAAAAGCAGAGCAGATTCCTGCCGATATTTATAAGAAAGGTGAGAGTTTCCGTGCCATCGTGAAGAGCGTGGAGAACAAGAACGGCTCGCCTGTCATCACTCTTTCGAGGACATCGGAAATTTTCTTGCAGAGACTGTTCGAACAAGAGGTTCCTGAGGTCTTCGACGGCTTAATCACTATCAGAAAAATTGTGCGCGAGCCTGGTCAGAGAGCTAAGATAGCTGTAGAATCGTATGACGACAGAATCGACCCGGTGGGCGCGTGCGTCGGTATGAAAGGCTCGCGTATCCACGGCATAGTGAGGGAGCTGCGTAACGAGAACATAGATGTTATTAACTTCACCAACAAACCTGACCTTTTCATCAGCAGGGCTCTAAGTCCGGCGAAAATCACCTCTATCAATATCAATGAGGCTAAGAAACTCGCCGAGGTTTATATGGAGAACGATCAAGTGAGCCTCGCCATCGGCAAAGGCGGCTACAACATCAAGCTCGCGGGACGTCTCACAGGCTACGACATCGATGTGTATCGTAACACCGACGAAGTAGATATGGAAGACGACGTCGATTTGAAAGAGTTTAACGACGAAATTGAAGACTGGATTATCGAATCACTCAGAAAAATGGGCTGCGACACGGCGAAAAACGTCCTCGCCTATACTCCGGAGGAAGTGGCATCGCGCGCCGACCTTGAGATAGAGACGGTGAACGAAGTGTTCAAGATTTTGCAGGCAGAGTTTGCTGAAGATTGATGTGGTTTAGAGTTGAGAGTAGGGCTGTCATTTCGACCGAAGCGAAAGCATTCACCTTTGGTGAATAAATCTTGAGAGTTTAAAGTTAAAAGTATAAAGATTAGAGAAAAGTAATAAAATTTATTTTATGTCCGAAGAAATTAAAAATATCAGATTATCGAAGGTTGCCAAGGAGTTTAACGTCGGCACGCAGACAATTGTGGATTTTCTTAAAAAGAAAGGCTTTACCATTGACTCGTCGCCGAATTCAAAACTCTCTGAAGAGCAATATGCCTTGGTTGTAAAAGAATATCAAGGCGAGAAGGAAGTCAAGAAAAACGCCGACCAGCTCGGTAATATTTCCTTTAAGGGTGCCACCATAACTGTCGATACGACGGAGAAACCGCAAGTTGTAGAGGAAGAGGAGATTGTGGCTATTAAGACAAATATCATCCCAAGTAATGAGGTGAAAGAGCCTAAGAAGCCGAAAGAAATAGTCGAGAAGGTTGCAGAGAAAAAAGAGGAGCCTATTGTTAAGGTTGAGGAACCTAAGGATGATGTGCATATTGACATCAAGACCGAGAAGATGAAGCTGAATGTTGTCGGCAAGATTGAGCTTCCTGACAAAAAGAAAGCCAATGGACACAAGGGTAACGGACAGCCCGTGGACGAAGGCAAGAAAGAGGAAGCCAAGTTGCAGGTGAAACAGGAACAGCCTGTGGAGAGGAAAAAGACAGAGCCGGTAGCAAGACCTATGCAGCCTGCCAAGCCGGCTCAATCTGCGCAACCGGTACAACCTGTTAAGCCTGCCCAACAGCAGAAGCCAGCACAGCCTACAGAACAGGATAGTGCCGAAGTCAATTTCATTCCTACCAAGGTGAAAAAATTGGAGGGTCCTAAAATTGTTGATAAAATCGAGCTTCCTACAGAACATAAGCCTAAGAGCAAGCAGCCGGTGGCATCGTCTGATGATAAATTCTCTAAGGAAAAGAAGAAAAAACGTAAACGCATCGGTAACAGCCCTGTGAACCCTAACGAGGTGGCGGGACAAGACAGACCGAAAGATAACAACAGAGGTGGTAAGTCGCAAGGTGCTGGAAATCAAGGTGGTAAACAAGGTGGCAAGGCTCATGGCGGCAAGGCTAACGAAGATAGACGCAAAGACCGTGACCGCTTCAAGAAGGGCGGACAGCCTATAGTGGAGGAGAAAGCAGAGCTTACTGACGAGGAAATTCAGAAACAGATAAAAGAGACTTTAGCGAGACTGTCACCTCTTGGAAAGTCGAAGACATCGAAGCACCGCCGTGAGAAACGTCACAGCATTCAGAACGAGCTTGAGGAGGAAAGAATGCACGAGATGGAAGAACAGAAAGTGCTGAAAGTTACAGAGTTCGTTACCGCCAACGAGTTGGCCACGATGATGAACATTCCTGTGACTAAGGTCATTTCCACGTGTATGAGCCTTGGCTTGTTTGTGTCCATCAACCAGCGTCTCGATGCTGAGATTTTGCAGGTGGTGGCAGAAGAATTCGGCTTCAAAATTGAGTTCACGAGCATCGACGTGCAGGAGGCTCTCGCAGATATCGATGAGCCTGACAATCCGAAGGATTTGGTGCCAAGGGCACCCGTCGTCACCGTGATGGGACACGTAGATCACGGTAAGACCAAGCTCCTCGACTTCATCAGGAGTACCAACGTGGTTGCAGGCGAGGCCGGCGGCATCACACAGCATATTGGTGCTTACGAGGTAAGGACAAGTTCAGGCAAGAAAGTGACGTTCCTCGACACGCCAGGTCACGAGGCGTTCACCGCCATGCGTGCACGTGGCGCCAAAATAACCGACGTGGCAATCATCGTCATCGCTGCCGATGACAACGTGATGCCACAGACGGTGGAGGCTATCAACCACGCACATGCCGCTAATGTGCCTATCGTGTTCGCTATCAATAAGATAGATAAACCGACGGCCGACCCGCAGAAAATTTACCGTCAGCTTGCCGACATGAATATCCTTGTGGAGGAATGGGGCGGTAAAGTGCAGTCGCAGGAAATATCAGCAAAACAAGGTATCGGCGTTGACGAGCTTCTGGAGAAGGTGCTTCTTGAAGCCGAGATGCTCGACCTCAAAGGCAACCCGAACAGACTTGCCAAAGGTACCGTTATCGAGTCGGCACTCGACAAGGGACGTGGTTATGTTGCCAAGGTGCTTGTGCAAGACGGAACTTTGCGCGTAGGCGACATGGTGCTGGCTGGCACCACCTACGGCAAGGTGAAAGCTATGTTCAACGAACGTAACCAGGCCATCAAAGAAGCAGGTCCATCTACACCGTTGCTGCTTCTCGGTCTCAACGGGGCACCTCAGGCAGGCGATAACTTCAACGTAATGACCGACGAGCATGAGGTTAAAACAATCGCTAATCGTCGCCAACAGTTGCAGCGTGAGCAGGGCATACGCACGCAAAAACATATCACCCTTGATGAGATCGGACGCCGTATCGCTATCGGCGACTTCAAGGAACTCAACATCATAGTCAAAGCCGACGTGGATGGCTCCGTGGAGGCGTTGTCCGACTCGTTGCTGAAACTCTCAACAGAAGAGGTGCAAGTCAATATCATCCATAAGTCGGTGGGTGCTATCAGTGAGGCTGATATCATGCTTGCCTCAGCATCGAACGCTATCATCGTGGGATTCAACGTGCGCCCGACGATGCAGGCACGCAAGATAGCCGAACGCGAACAGATAGACATCCGTTTGTATTCTATCATTTACACCGCTATCGAAGAAATCAAAGCAGCTATAGAAGGTATGTTGGCCCCTGAGATTCAAGAAGTTGTGACATGTAACATCGAGATACGCGAGGTGTTCAACATCAGCAAGGTGGGACGCATAGCCGGCTGTATGGTACTCGACGGAAAAGTGAACCGCCAGACCAAGATACGTGTGATACGCGACGGCATAGTGGTGTTCACAGGCAACCTCGGCTCGCTGAAACGTTATAAAGACGACGTGAAAGAGGTGTCGGCTGGCTTCGAATGCGGCTTGAACATCGAGAACTTCAACGATATCAAGGTCGGAGATATAATCGAAGGATATCAGGAGAAAGAAATCAGCAGGAAACTGTAAATTAGACAGGATTTACAGGATTTTTTATTGATTAGAAATGGATTCTGATTAGGCTTGGTTACGAATGGGGACAGAATCGTGTGATTGCCGGCTACCACTGGCAGGAATGATTAAGAAGTTAAACAAGCAAAAAACGTTGGGGCGAATCATTATTCGCCCCAACTAAAATCTAAAATCTAAAGTCTAAAGTCTTACCTCACATTGTCCTTGCCAACCTTAACGGCTTCCATGTTCAACGGGATGAGCTTGTGAGCACGCTCAGGCAAGCTGTGGCGAAGACCCTCTTCAACGTTCTTGTCGTCGATGATTGGACGCAGTTTCAGGAACGCGCCGAGTATAATCATGTTGAACACCTTGCTGTTACCCATGTCGGATGCTAATTGGGCACCTTCGATGGTGTGGATGTGGATGTCAGTACGTGTCGGTTTCTTAGTGATGCCGTTCGGATCGTAAAGAAGGTATCCGCCAGGTTTCACTTTCGATTCGAATTTGTCGAGTGACTGCTGGTTCAGAATCACTGCTGTGTCGAATGCGTTGAGGATAGGGGAGCACACGCGTTCATCGCTGACGATGACAGTCACGTTGGCGGTACCACCACGCATCTCAGGACCGTATGATGGCATCCAGCTCACTTCTTTGCCTTCCATGATGCCGCTATATGCAAGAATCTTGCCCATTGACAAGACACCTTGTCCGCCGAATCCGGCAATAATAATTTCTTCTGTCATTGCTTTAAGTTTTTAATTATTTTTCAACGAGTTTGCCGTCAACTTTAATGTCGCCAAGCGGATATTCAGGAAGCATGTTCTCGACCAACCATTTGTTAGCTGCCACAGGTTCCATCTTCCAGTTGGAGTTGCAGTTCGACACTATTTCGACGAAGTTCACGCCGCTCTTTCCGTTAATCTGGTTTTCAAAAGCCTTTCTGATGGCTTTCTTGGCGTTACGCACGTGTGCAGGGTCATAGACGGCCTGACGTGTGACGTATTTTGTGCCGGGAAGACGGGCTATCAGTTCGGTGATGTGGAGTGGATAACCGTTGTTCGGGATACCGTCGAAGCCTGCACCTGCAGGCAGTGTAGCCTTACGACCGTAAGGTGTGGTGGCTGTCTTCATGCCTTCGAGTGTGGTAGGTGCCATCTGTCCGCCTGTCATGCCATAGATACCGTTGTTCACGAAAATCATGGTTATGTTTTCACCGCGATTGCAGGTGTGTATTGTTTCGCATGTTCCTATAGCCGCGAGGTCGCCGTCGCCCTGATAGGAGAACACCACTTTGTCAGGCCATACGCGTTTGATGCCTGTGGCTACCGCCGGAGCGCGACCGTGTGCTGCCTCGGCGAAGTCAACGTCGAAGTAATCGTATGCCATAACAGCGCAGCCTACCGGTGACACGCCTATGGTTCTGTCGCCAACGCCGAGCTCTTCAAGCACTTCGGCGATGATGCGGTGGACAGTGCCGTGACCACAGCCTGGGCAATAGTGGAAAGGCTTGTTAGTCAATAACTTAGATTTCTCATAAACTAAGTTTTCAGGTTTGATGATATCTTGTACTGTCATTGTCTTATTCTCCTATAATTTGTTTCTTCATAGCTTCGAGAACTTCTTCAGGTGTGTGGATGATGCCACCGACGCGGCCATAGTGCTCGGCCTTCACGCGGCCGTTGCATGCCAAGCGGACGTCTTCAATCATCTGACCACAGCTTAACTCTACTGAGAGGAATCCCTTCACGCCTTTGTCGATGAGGCTTTCGATAGCCTTGCTCGGATAAGGCCACAGGGTGATAGGACGGAGCAGACCCACTTTAAGACCTGCCGCGCGACCGAGTTGCACCGACTTCTGGGCGATACGCGCACTCGAGCCGTATGCCACGAACACGTATTCGGCGTCGTCGCAGTCAATCATCTCGTAACGAACCTCGTTGGCCTCCACTTCTTTGTATTTCTTCTGGAGGTTCATGTTGTGCTCCTCCATCTTCGCCGAGTCGAGGTCGAGTGATGTGATGATGCGGTGTTGTGTGCCGTTCTTGCGGCCGTTGATAGCCCAAGGATATTTGGCTTTGATTTCCTCGTCGGTCATACGGGCTTTCTGTTCAGGAAGCACTACTTTCTCCATCATCTGGCCGATAGCGCCGTCGGATAGGATACATGCTGCCATGCGATATTTGAATGCGAGGTCGAAGCCGAGAGCCACGAAGTCGCACATTTCCTGCACTGATGCCGGAGCGAGCACGATGTTACGATAGTCGCCATTGCCGCCGCCTTTGGTGTTCTGGAAATAGTCGGCCTGTGATGGTTGGATTGTGCCGAGACCCGGGCCGCCGCGTACCACGTCGGCGAAAACGCAAGGCACCTCGGCACCCGCGATGTATGCTAAACCTTCCTGTTTAAGGCATACCCCGGGGCTTGACGATGATGTCATCACACGCTTGCCTGACGCGCCAGCTCCGTAAACCATGTTGATGGCTGCCAACTCACTTTCAGCTTGAAGAACGACCATGCCGGTGCGTTCATAAGGGTTCTGTTCCGACAGATACTCTATCACCTCCGACTGTGGGGTGATAGGATATCCGAAATAAGCATCAGCACCGTAGCGGATGGCGGCCTCTGCCAATGCCTCGTTACCCTTCATCAATTTTAATTCTCCCATTATGTTTAGTTTTTAAATGTTTGACATTGATTTGATTACATTTTGACTTTATAAACGGAAATAACACCATCAGGACATACTATGCCGCAACTTGCGCAGCCGATACATTTGTCAGGTTCCGCCATGTAAGCGTAGTTGTAACCTTTTCCATTAACTTCTTTTGCCAGACTGATGACACTCATAGGACAGTTCACGACGCACACGCCGCAGCCCTTACAACGTTCAGTATCAACAGAAATAGCTCCTTTGAAACTTGCCATATTTTTTAATTTTTTAGTTGTTATTATGTTTAGATTTTATCTATTTCTAAAAAACGTACAAAATTACAAATCTTTTTTTACTAAAACAAGGAAAAAAGAAAAAATTTTTAGCCATTAGCTCAAAGCCATTAGCCATTAGTATTTGACCCCTCATTCTTAACAGCTAATGGCTAATGGCTAATGGCTAACAGCTAATGTCTCACTTAATCGGATGGTCTTTCGCGAATGCCTGCAGTCTCTCCGCCAGCACCGGAATCTCCTCACGTTTGATGAGTGAGGTGCACGCGCGGATACCTTGTTTGTTGCTGCCGCAGGTGTCAAGAGAGATGGCGGAGATGCCGTAGTAAAGCATTTCCTCCACGAGGTCGGCACCTGTGAATCCCGGGTAGCAGTAGGTGAAATAGAATCCGTCGGCTATAGGCTCACCGAGGTCTTCATCGTAGGTGATATAAAAGTTGGCGGATGTGAAGGCGTCTTTCATGAGTTTTGCCTTGCGGCCGTATTCGAGCACGTCGTCGCGGTAGTTGTACACTCCGTCGTTTACTGCCTTAAGCACGCCTGCTATAGCGTATTGTGCCGAGTGTGACGCACCCGATGTGAGCGGATGCAACGCACCGAAGAGTATGCCGCGCATGAAGATGTCCTGTCCGCAGAACTCTTTCAAATCGGGATAATGACGTGCCGCGAGCTTGTTGCTGATGCCGAGGAAAGCGCATCGTTCACCGGCGAAGCTGAAAGCCTTCGAACTGGAAATCATCAGGATGTAGTTGTCGGTGTATTTTCCAACGGTTGGCTGGAACGGTGCTTCGCCGGGGTGACTGTAGTCCTTGCGGAAGTCCATGCCGAAGTAGGCGAGATCTTCGAGCACGATGACATCGTATTTGTTGGCGAGTTCGCCTATGATCTTGAGCTCGTCATCTGTAAGGCACACCCACGTCGGGTTGTTAGGGTTAGAGTATAACACGCTGTGGATTTTACCTGTGCTGAATATCTCTTCGAGTTTGGCGCGGAGCTTCCCGCCACGGTATTCGTAGATGTCGAAATGCTCCATAGGAATGCCGAGTACCTTGCATTGGAACTTATGTACCGGAAACCCCGGGTCGATAAACAGCATGGTGTTTTTCACCTTATTTATATGTCCTGTTATCATGAAAGAAGCGAATGCGCCCTGCATCGAGCCTACTGTTGGGATGCAGTTGGCAGCTGCCACGTCGAGGTTGAGGAAGTTCTTGATAAAACGGGACGCTTCTTTTTTGAGTGCCGGCACCCCGTCGATAGGCGGATATGTGGCGGCGACACCTCTTTTCACAGCCTCAACTTGAGCGTCGATGCCTGCCTGCGCCGCGGGGAGTCCCGGATTGCCTAACTCCATGTGAATGAATTTCTTGCCGCTGGCAGCTTCGAGGTCGTATGCCAACTTGTTGATTTCACGGATGCCTGCTCTTCCGATGCAAGGGAGATTGCTATCCTGAAACACTTTTTTCGCGATTTCTACTGGAATTACGTTATTCTTCATGATATATTTTTTGATTTTGAATTATTTGCGCTTTCAATATTGCGGTGCAAAGGTACAACAAATTTTTATGAAAACAAGGGGATTTGTGAAATTTATTTATTGTTGCTTCTCTTACCACGCCTCGTTTGTCGTTCAGATAAAGCTCACGAAGTTTCCCTATCGGTGTGTACAGACGCTGGTTGTCTGATTCGAATACAGGTGTCCAACCTCCTTTAAGTTTGTTGGTTATCTCGTAGCATATTTTCTTGGCGTGCTCTATGCCGTCTTGCTTCCTTTGGTATGAGTTTATCAGCCTGTTCATGTAGTGACGGCCACGCTCCATCTCTCCTGAGATGGGGTTGAGGTATTTGAATTTGTGGGTCGTACTGGACTCGAACCAGTGACCTCTGCCGTGTGAAGGCAGCGCTCTAAACCAACTGGGCTAACGACCCCTCCGTAAAAAATATGTGGGGCGAACAAGGATCGAACTTGTGACCTCATGCCTGTCAAGCATGCGCTCTAAACCAACTGAGCTACCGTCCCATTTGCGGGTGCAAAAGTACAAAAAAATTTTATTCTCCCAAACTTTTTTGTAAAAAAAATTTTATTATCTTTGAAATCTCAAATAAATATTGCTATGAAAAGACTTAATTATCTGTTAATCATCGTGTTAGCTATTTTAACCAACTTTGTGTCTAACGCCCAAGAAAAGAAAAATTTCGAACTTTCCGACATTTATGAACGCCCCACATTCCAAACCAAAGGCGTCAGAGGCATGAATCCGATGCGCGATGGCGACACTTACGGCACTATCGAACGTGGCGATTTCAATATCTATAGCTATAAATCCGGAAAAATGATTTCAACCCTATTCCGTTTCTCTGAACTCATTCCCGAAGGCGATACCATACCAATCGAAGCATACAGCTACATCCTCAGCGATGATGAATCGAAAGTGCTGTTCCTTACCAATATTGATTATATCTACCGCCATTCGTTCACTTCCGATTATTATGTCTATGACATCGCGTCAAGACACCTCGAACCGCTATCTGCAAATGGAAGCCAGCGCCTCGCTACGTTCTCTCCTGATGGCACCAAAGTGGCTTTTATGCGCGATAACAACCTGTTTATCAAAGACTTAGCAAAAGGAGTGGAGATACAGTTTACTCACGACGGTCGTTATAATCATATTATCAATGGTGCGCCCGACTGGGTCTATGAAGAGGAATTCAGCTTCTCTCAGGGCTTCTTCTGGTCGCCCGACAGCAAGAAAATCGCTTTCTATAAATTCGATGAGTCGAATGTGAAAGAGTTCCGGATGGAGGAGTTCTACGACCTCTACCCCGAATGGTATAGCTTCAAATATCCTAAGGCAGGCGAGGATAACTCGGTGGTAGAAGTCTATGTCTATAATCTTGAAGACAACTCGACAAAAAAAATGGATACAGGTGCCGAAACAGATATCTATCTCCCGAGAATAAAATGGACAAAAGATACTAATGTGCTTGCTATTCAACGACTTAACCGTCATCAAAACCATCTTGAGATACTCGCCGCTAACGCCATGACGGGCGAAACAAAGGTTTTTTACGATGAAACAAACGCATATTATATCGATATCACCGACGACTGGACATTCCTCGAAAATGGCAAGTCGTTCCTCATGACAAGCGAGAAGTCGGGCTATAACCATATATATCTATGCTCCCTTGACGGAAAAGAAGGCAAGGCTCTCACCTCAGGAAACTGGGACGTCACCAACATCTACGGTTTCGACGGCAAAGAGATTTATTTCCAGGCAGCTAAAAAATCTCCTATTGAACGTCAGATTTACGCGGTGAACCTCAAAGGAAAGATAAGGGAAATTGTCGGCCTTGAAGGTAATAACATAGCACGTTTCAGTACAAATTTCAAGCATTTTATCAATATCAACTCTACCGCAACACAGCCTTATCAATACACCTTATATGATAATAATGGCAAGATGGTCAGGATGCTGGAGGATAACAGTGCTTTTGTCGAGAGAATGAAAGAGTATAATATCAGCGACAAGCAGTTTATAAAAATCAGCGACCCTGCGTTTGTGATGCCTGACGGAACCACCGTGGATATTGACGGCTGGCAGATACTTCCACCAGATTTCGACCCTAACAAGAAATATCCGGTACTCATCTATGTTTATGGCGGGCCGGGACATCAGACTGTGCTCAACCAGTGGGGTCATAGCGACTGGGCGTGGATGCAGCTGCTGGCCCAACACGGGATAATATCTGTCTCAATCAACAACAGAGGAAGCGGTGCCCAAGGCGAGATGTTCAAGAAAATGACTTATCTCGAACTCGGGAAATACGAGACCGAAGATATGATTACTCTCGCGAAATATCTGGCGGGACAGCCATACGTCGATGCGGAGAAAATCGCCATTTACGGCTGGAGCTACGGCGGCTTCATGGCGGCTAACGGCATCACCAAGGGTGCCGACGTCATCAGCACGGCGGTGTCGGTGGCTCCTGTGACAAATTGGAGATATTACGATAACATTTACACCGAGCGTTACATGCGCACACCTCAGGAAAACCCTTCGGGCTACGACGACAACTCACCCGTCAGCAATACCGCTATGATTAAAGGTAACTACCTGCTCTGCCACGGCAGCGGCGACGATAACGTGCATTACCAAAATGCCATGGAACTCATTAAGTCGCTGATAGCCAACGAAGTGCAGTTCGACCTTATGATTTATCCTAACAAAAACCACGGCATCTATGGTGGTTATGAAGAGTATGGCTACGGGGAATGCCGTATGCACTTGTTCACTAAGATTGATAACTTTTTGTTCGAACACCTTCTAAAATAACTGTCATTTCGACCGAAGCGAAGCGTAGTGGAAAAATACTTTTTTAACGTGAGTTTTGTATTAAAGAGGATTTCTCCATTTCGATCCTTTTCATTACGCTTCAGTCGAAATGACGAAAAAATGAAAAATTTTGTAAAAGTTATTAAAAAATGTTGTATCTTTGCAGCCACATTTTGAGTAATGTTTTTAAGTTTAACATTTAAAAGAAAGAGGTATTAAAAATGATTATTATTCCTGTAAAAGACGGTGAAAGCATTGACCGCGCCCTGAAACGCTACAAGAGAAAGTATGAGAAAACCGGCGTTGTGAAAGAACTGCGTAACAGACAAAAATTCACAAAACCGTCAGTCATCAAACGTGAGGCGTTGCAGAAAGCCATCTATGTGCAAAAGCTCCGTCAAGCTGAAGAGAACATGTAATCCTGTTCTGCTTCTGACAAGAATAGTATCGAGAAAAGGTCGCTCCGATAACCTTGGGGCGATTTTTTTTTGTTGAAAAAAAATTCAAAACCCTTGATTTTTTCAAAAAAAAACAGTAATTTTGAAGCGGAAACTTTTTGAAAATGTTGGAACGCTTTTTAAAATATATCCAAACCGAAAAACGCTACTCAAGTCTCACAGTGTCAGCGTATAAACACGACTTGGAGCAGTTTCAACAATACCTTATTAATGTATATGAGATTCACGACATTGCGCGGGCGACGAGCCAGATGGTGCGCTCTTATATCGTTAATATGAAAGAAAACGGTATGGAAAACCGTAGCATCAACAGAAAAGTGTCGTCATTGCGTTCATTCTATCGTTTCTGTCTTCGCGAGGAGGAAATCACGGTGTCGCCCATGCAAGGCATAAAAGCGTTGAGACAACCCAAGGAACTTGCGAAATTCGTACCCGAGCATGACATGGAGAAAGTCGTTTTTAAAGAGGACGGCAAGTTCAAGACAATACGCGACGAGCTTCTGTTTGAGATTCTTTACCAGACAGGCATGCGTCAGGCGGAGCTTAGAGGATTGAGAGACAGCAACATAGACAATATTGCCATGCAACTGAAGGTGAGGGGCAAGAGAAACAAGGAAAGAATCATCCCGATAAGTGCCAACCTGTTGGAAATGATAGAGAAATATAAAAAAGTACGTGATGAACAATTTCCGACACGCGATGGCGTTGTGTTATTAGTTGATGACAAAGGCAGGGCGATGAATCCCGCCTTTGTTTATCGGGTTGTTCATAGGATATTGGAAAAAGTGACGACACTGGAGCAGAAGAGTCCGCACGTTTTGAGGCACACTTTCGCCACGCATCTGCTTAACGAGGGTGCCGACATCAGGGCGATACAGAAAATGCTGGGTCACAGCAGCCTCAGCTCCACGCAGATTTACACTCACAACACTATCGAGCAACTGAAAGAGATATATCAGTCGGCCCATCCTTTGGGTGACGAATAGAAATTAAATATTTTAAATAAAAATAGGAGGTAAAAATGAAAGTTACGATTAATGCGGTGCATTTCAAAGCAGACAGCAAGTTGGAAGACTTTATCACCAACAAGGTGGAGAAACTCTGCGGAAAATTGGACGACGCCATCGGAGCCGAGGTGACACTGAAAATAGACAACACCGACACGCCGGAAAACAAGATTGTGGATGTGCGAATCATGTTAAAAGGCAACGATTTATATTCGAGCAAGCAGTGTAAAACGTTTGAGGAAGCCGCTGATAAGTCTGTCGATGCGCTGAAAAATCAGGTAGAAAAGTACAAAAACAGGTTCGACAGATAGGCTTTTCCCTTTGATATACAACGTTTTGACCCCTGTTTTGAAATTTTTTTTAAAAAAATTATAAAAAAAGGTTGGGGGTAACCAAAAAATGTGTATTTTTGCACACCATTTCTGGACGAGAGGAGTGGTGTGCTTTTTTAGGCACGTTCTTTGAAATAAAGGCCGGCATAGCTCAGCGGTAGAGCACGTGATTTGTAATCTCGGGGTCGGGGGTCCAAATCCCTCTGCCGGCTCACGGTTATCTTGACACGATTGCCGGCATAGCTCAGCGGTAGAGCACGTGATTTGTAATCTCGGGGTCGGGGGTCCAAATCCCTCTGCCGGCTCAAAGTTGAACTTGGTGTCAGGGTAGGCAGCAGGGGGAGTCGCATAGCGGCAATTGCAACAGACTGTAAATCTGTCCTCGGATGAGTTCGGTGGTTCGAGTCCACCCTCCCCCACAGAAGCGGAAGTAGCTCATTTGGCAGAGCGAAAGCCTTCCAAGCTTTAGGTGGCGGGTTCGAGCCCCGTCTTCCGCTCAGAGAAGCCGGCGTAGCTCAGTGGTAGAGCACTTCCTTGGTAAGGAAGGGGTCACGAGTTCAACTCTCGTCGCTGGCTCATTAAGTGTGTAATAAAAGGAAGTAATTAATTGGAATATTAACCTTAAATAAACAAAAAATAGTATGGCAAAAGAAAAATTCGAAAGATCTAAACCACACGTTAACATCGGTACAATTGGCCACGTTGACCATGGTAAGACAACTTTGACGGCAGCTATCACATTGCACCTGTCAAAGAAGGGCTTGTCAGAAATCAAGACATTTGATGCTATCGACTCGGCCCCTGAAGAAAAAGAAAGAGGTATCACCATTAACACGGCTCACGTTGAGTATCAGACAGAGAAGCGCCACTATGCGCACGTTGACTGCCCTGGTCACGCTGACTATGTTAAGAACATGGTTACCGGTGCTGCTCAGATGGACGGTGCTATCATCGTCGTCGCCGCAACAGACGGTCCTATGCCTCAGACACGTGAACATATCCTCCTCGCCCGTCAGGTTGGCGTGCCTCGCTTGGTAGTGTTCTTGAACAAGTGCGACCTCGTTGACGATGAAGAGCTTCTTGAACTCGTTGAAATGGAAGTGCGCGACCTCCTCAGCAAATATGAATTCGACGGTGACAACACACCTATCATCCGCGGCTCGGCTCTCGGCGCTTTGAACGGTGAGCCACAGTGGGAAGAGAAAATCGACGAACTCATGGATGCTTGCGACACATGGATTCCTGAACCGGAAAGAGCTGTTGATAAACCATTCCTCATGCCTATCGAGGACGTGTTCTCAATCACAGGCCGTGGTACAGTTGCAACAGGTCGTATCGAGACAGGTATCATCAAAGTCGGTGACCCGGTTGATATCATCGGCATGGGTGCTGAGAAACTGAAATCAACCGTTACAGGCGTTGAGATGTTCCGTAAGATCCTCGACGAAGGTGAAGCCGGCGATAACGCAGGTCTGCTTCTCCGCGGTATCGACAAAGACGAAATCCGCCGTGGTATGGTTATCGCGAAACCGGGTTCAATCAAACCGCATTCACACTTCAAGGGCGAAGTCTATGTCCTTTCAAAAGATGAAGGCGGCCGTCACACCCCGTTCAGAAACAAGTATCGTCCTCAGTTCTACTTCAGGACGACTGACGTCACCGGTGAAATCACCCTTCCGGAAGGTATGGAGATGGTCATGCCGGGCGACCACGTCACTATCGAAGTACGACTGATATCTGAGATAGCTATGGACAAAGGTCTCCGCTTCGCTATCCGTGAAGGTGGCAGAACAGTCGGTTCAGGCCAGGTCATAGAAATCATCGACGATTAAGTATAACCCGAGGGTGTCCTTGACAGGACGCCCTCACATACAGGCGTAGCTCAATTGGTAGAGTGGTGGTCTCCAAAACCATAGGTTGAGGGTTCGAGCCCTTCCGCCTGTGCGAAGAAAATAAAACAGTTCAAACAATATGAAAAAGTTCGTAAACTACGTAAAAGAATGTTACACCGAGTTGGTTCAGAAAGTAAGCTGGCCCACTTGGAAAGAACTCCAAAGTAGTGCTGTCGTCGTATCCATTGCTTCCCTTATCATCGCGTTAGTGGTGTACTTGATGGATAAGTCTTTTGAAACCTTATTGGAGGCGTTTTATCGCATCTTCTAAGGAAATGTTTGATCTAAAAAATCATCATTCAACTACTTTATTAAATCGCAGATAAGATGAGTGAACAGAACGAAAAGAAATGGTATGTGATTCGCGCGATAAGCGGCAAAGAGAAAAAAGTAAAGGAATATCTTGACGCCGAGTTGTCGCGTAATCCTGCATTACAGGATCTGATTTCACAGGTGTTAATCCCGACAGAGAAAGTGTATTCGGTGAGAAACGGCAAGAAAGTCAGCAAGGAGAGGAACTATCTTCCGGGCTACGTTCTCATTGAGACGATTCTCGACGCCGAGGTTATGCATCTTATCAAGGAGACTCCCAACGTGCTGGGATTTCTCGGCACACACGGTGGTGACCCTGACCCGCTTCGTCCATCGGAAGTCAGCCGTATCTTAGGAAAGGTCGATGAGATGACGGAAAACGGCGAAGGCTCAGAGCTTGAGTTCATTGTAGGAGAGACAGTGACGGTAAACGACGGACCGTTCTCCAGTTTCAGTGGTATTATCGAAGAAGTAAACGATGAGAAGAAGAAACTCAAAGTCATGGTGAAAATCTTCGGTCGTAAGACACCTCTTGAACTCAGCTATTTCCAAGTGAAGAGAGAAAGTTGAGAATAATGGTAAATGTTTTCATTTAACTTTTATAGGAAAATCAAATGAAAGAAGTAAGTGGATTAATTAAACTGCAAATCAAAGGAGGAGCCGCTAATCCAGCACCGCCTGTAGGGCCTGCATTAGGTTCGAAAGGTGTGAACATCATGGAATTTTGCAAGCAGTTCAACGCTCGTACCCAAGACCAGGCAGGTAAGGTTTTACCGGTCATCATCACGGTTTATAAGGACAAGAGTTTTGACTTCGTTGTAAAAGCATCTCCGGTAGCTGTGTCAGTGCTTGAGGCCGCCAAAGTGGCGAAAGGTTCGAAAGAGCCTAACCGCTCTAAGGTCGGTTCGATAACATGGGATGTGGTACGTGCAATAGCTGAGAACAAGATGAAGGACTTGAACTGCTTCACCGTTGAGTCAGCCATGAGCATGGTAGCCGGTACAGCTCGCAGCATGGGTGTTAAGGTTACAGGCGAATCACCTTTAAAGAAAGACTGAGTCTTTAAGCATTTGTAGAACAAACAAAAAAATTAAAAATGGCAAAAGTATCTAAAAAAAGAAAAGAAGCTTTAGCTAAGTTCGACAAAAGTAAGGTTTACTCCTTGACAGAAGCTGTTGATATCGTGAAACAGATCACTTACACCAAGTTCGATGCTTCCGTTGACCTGAACGTGCGTTTGGGTGTCGATCCACGTAAAGCCAACCAGATGGTGCGTGGCAGCGTGACACTCCCTCACGGGACAGGTAAGGTTGTCCGCGTGTTGGTATTATGCACGCCGGATAAAGAACAGGAGGCTCTCGAAGCAGGTGCGGATTTCGTCGGATTTGAGGACTATGTCCAAAAAATCAAAGACGGTTGGACCGATGTCGATGTAATTATCACTATGCCTTCATTGATGCCGAAAGTAGGTGCACTCGGTAGAATCCTCGGTCCTCGCGGATTGATGCCGAACCCGAAGACCGGCACAGTGACTATGGAAGTGGGTAAAGCTGTCAAAGAAGTGAAAGCCGGTAAGATTGATTTCAAAGTTGACAAATATGGAATCATCGGAAGCCGCATTGCGAAAGTGAACTTTCCTGCAGAGAAGATTTATGAGAACGCGAAGGAAATCCTTCAGATGATCATCAAACTGAAACCTGCGGCAGCTAAAGGTACTTACATCAAGAGTATCTACATCTCGAGTACAATGAGTCCGGGTGTTCAAGTCGATGTCAAATCAGTTGCAAACTAAACCCTTAAATAAGTATTGACATGAGAAAAGAAGATAAAGACGTTATCATTAACTCGATAGTGGACCAGTTGACGGCATGTCCTAATTTCTATCTGACCGACATCGAGGCGTTGAATGCCGAGAAGACGAGTCAGTTGAGAAGGCTGTGTTTCAGCAGCCAGGTCAAGCTTGTGATGGTGAAGAATGCATTACTGAAGAAAGCCATGCATAGGACTGGTAAGGATTATGGTGATCTTTACGATGTTTGCAAAGGCACTACAGCGATGATGTTTGCAGAGAACGGCAACGCTCCTGCAAAGCTTATCAAGAAGTTCCGTAAGACCAGCGACAAGCCGATTCTCAAAGGAGCATATATTGAAGAGTGCGTTTACACTGGCGACAACATGCTCGACACCTTGTGCAGCATCAAGTCGAAGAACGAGCTTATCGCCGACGTTATTGCATTGCTTCAGTCACCTGTCAAGAACGTTGTCAGCGCTCTTCAGTCAGGCGGCAGCAAGCTGAGCGGTATTGTGAAAACCTTATCCGAGAGACCGGAATAACACAGAATGATTAGCATTCACATAGAAAAAAAGAGAAATAATAATATTGTATAACAAATAAAAAAGTTAAGAAAATGGCAGATTTAAAAGCTTTTGCTGAACAATTAGTAAACCTTACAGTGAAAGAGGTTAATGAACTCGCAGCAATATTGAAAGATGAATACGGCATCGAACCGGCCGCGGCCGCGGTTGCAGTAGCGGCTCCGGCAGCAGGTGGCGAAGCGGCTCCGGCGGCAGAAGAAAAGACATCGTTCGACGTTATCCTCAAGTCAGCCGGCGCACAGAAGCTCGCAGTAGTGAAGCTCGTGAAAGACCTTGCAAGCCTCGGTTTGAAAGAAGCCAAGGATTTGGTTGACGCTGCACCTAAAGCTGTTAAAGAAGGCGTGAGCAAAGAAGAAGCTAATGCACTCAAGACCCAGTTGGAGGGCGCCGGTGCAGAAGTAGAAATAAAATAAGTTTATTTCCTGCTACAACAGGCATAAAATACCTCAGCCCCTATGTATAGACGGGGGTTGAGGTTTGTGCCTATATTTTGTTGTATATCGCCGTCTATATATATAATAGCTTTCAGAAACAATTAAAAACATAAACACTTTGGCAGACATTAAATTAGATAGAATCAGTTTCGCGTCAATAAAGAAACCTTTCGACTACCCGGATTTTCTGGATATCCAGTTGAAGTCATTCCGTGACTTTTTCCAACTTGAGACGAATCCTGACAACCGCAAGAACGAAGGACTGTTCAAGGTCTTCTCGGAGAATTTCCCGATTACCGACGCACGAAACAACTTTGTACTCGATTTTCTCGACTACTACATCGACGCCCCGCAATACACCATTGCTGAATGTATCGAGCGCGGCTTGAGTTATTGTGTAAGACTCAAGGCAAAACTGAGACTCTCGTGCAACGACGAGGAGCACGAAGATTTCGAGACCGTCGTCCAAGATGTGTATTTAGGCTTGATTCCGTATATGACACCACAGGGCACCTTCGTCATAAACGGTGCTGAACGTGTCGTTGTGTCACAACTTCACCGTTCTCCTGGTGTTTTCTTCGGCTCAAGCGTGCACACCAACGGAACGACGCTGTATTCAGCCCGTATCATACCGTTTAAAGGCTCATGGATGGAATTTTCGACCGATATCAGCAACGTGATGTATGCCTATATCGACCGTAAGAAGAAATTGCCAATCACTACACTGCTACGTGCCATCGGTTATGAGACCGATAAGGATATCCTTGATATCTTCAACCTCGCTGAGGAAGTGAAAGTGACAAAGAGCGGACTGAAACGTGTGGTGGGTCGCCGGCTCGCAGCAAAAGTGTTGCACTCATGGCTTGAAGACTTCATCAACGAGGAGACAGGCGAATGCGTCACGATAGAACGTAACGAAATAGTCATCGAGCGTGGCGTCATCCTCGAAAACGAACATATCGACAAGATTATCGAAAAGGGCGTCAAGACGATACTCCTCGACCGTGAAGAAATAAACACCAACGATTACGCCATTATTTTCAACACCTTACAAAAAGATACGACAAATTCGGAGAAAGACGCTGTAGAATATATCTACCGCCAGCTCCGCAATGCCGAACCGCCAGATGAGGAGACGGCACGCGACATCATCAAGAAGCTGTTCTTCTCCGACAAACGTTATGACCTCGGAGAGGTAGGCCGTTATCGTATCAACCGTAAACTCGGCTTGGACATACCAGAAGACGTCAAGGTTTTGACAAATGAAGATATAATCGCTATCATCAAATATCTCATTGAGCTGTCAAACAGCAAGGCTGAAGTTGATGATATAGACCACTTGAGCAATCGTCGTATCAGAACCGTGGGTGAGCAGCTTTACGCACAGTTCGGCGTAGGTCTCGCACGTATGGCAAGAACCATCCGTGAGCGTATGAACGTCCGTGACAATGAGTCGTTTACACCTACCGACCTCATCAACGCGAAGACGTTGTCGTCGGTAATAAATTCGTTTTTTGGCACCAACCAGCTGTCGCAGTTCATGGATCAGACCAACCCGTTGTCGGAGGTGACACACAAACGTCGTATCTCTGCCTTGGGTCCTGGTGGTATCTCCCGTGATCGTGCAGGCTTTGAGGTGCGTGACGTGCACTACACGCACTACGGACGTCTCTGTACCATCGAGACACCAGAAGGACCTAACATCGGTCTTATCTCTTCGCTCTGCGTATTCGCTAAGATAAACAACCTCGGGTTCATCGAGACACCTTACCGCGAGGTGAAAGAAGGCGTTGTCGATTTCCAGAACCCGCCAGTATATCTCACGGCAGAAGAGGAAGACAACAAGATTATAGCTCAGGCATGTACCGCGATGGACGACGAAGGCCGTATCTCTGAAGAGATGCTTAAGGCTCGTTACATCGCCGACTATCCTATCGTCACACCTGACCAGCTCGACCTCATCGACGTGGCTCCAAACCAGATGTCGTCGGTGGCAGCGTCGTTGATTCCGTTCCTTGAGCACGACGACGCTAATCGTGCCTTGATGGGTTCGAACATGATGCGTCAGGCAGTGCCGCTGATGTTCCCTGAAGCTCCTATCGTAGGAACAGGTATCGAGCACTATGTGGCAAGAGATTCACGTACACTCGTGGAGGCTGAAGGCGACGGCGAGGTGATTTATGTCGATTCGACAAAGATTACCATCAAGTACGACAGGACAGACAAAGAAAGACTCGTCAGCTTCGACGACGATGTCAAGACATATAACCTTGTTAAATATGTAAGGACAAACCAGAGCACCAGCATCAATCAGAAGCCTATCGTAAGAAAAGGTCAGAAGGTGACGAAAGGTCAGATACTCACCGAAGGCTATGCCACTCAGGGCGGTGACCTCGCGTTGGGACGCAACCTGAAAGTGGCTTTCATGCCTTGGAAGGGCTACAACTACGAGGATGCCATCGTGATTTCGGAGAAGATTGTCAAGGAAGACCTTTTCACTTCAATACATATTGAAGAGTTCACCCTTGAGGTACGCGACACGAAACGCGGTTTGGAAGAGTTGACCAACGACATTCCTAACGTCAGTGCCGACGCCACCAAAGACTTGGACGAGAACGGTCTCATCCGTGTGGGTGCCGAGGTGAAAGAAGGCGATATATTAATAGGTAAGATAACACCTAAGGGCGAGACCGACCCGACGCCAGAGGAGAAACTGCTCCGCGCCATTTTCGGCGACAAGGCGGGTGATGTAAAGAACGCTTCACTCAAGGTGGGTCCTTCGATGAAGGGCGTCGTAATAGGAAAACGCCTCTTCTCGCATGTGGTGAAAGACCGTAAGGCCAAATCGAAAGATAAGGACATCATTGCCGAACTCGATGCTGAATGCCAGAAAGAGCTTGACGCGCTGAAGGCAAGAATGATGGAGAAACTCCTTTCGATGCTCAACGGCCGTACATCTACAGGCGTTTATAACAACTTCAAGGAGACTATCATACCTAAGAAAGTGAAGTTTACTCAGAAGGCGTTGTTGGCTATTGATTACATGAACGTGAACCCGTATAAGTGGACCACCGATGCCAACATAAACGACTGCATAGTGAAGTTGGTGAACAACTACAACATCAAGTGCAAGGAAATCAACGGTGTTTATAGCCGCAAGAAGAACGTTGCCAGTGTCGGCGACGAGTTGCCTAACGGAATAGTACAGATGGCAAAGGTTTATGTGGCGCAGAAACGTAAGTTGAACATCGGTGACAAGATGGCGGGTCGTCACGGTAACAAAGGTATAGTGTCGCGTATCGTGCGTGAGGAAGACATGCCGTTCCTCGAAGACGGGACGCCTGTCGATATCGTACTCAACCCGTTGGGTGTGCCTTCACGTATGAACCTCGGTCAGATATACGAGACCGTCCTCGGATGGGCTGGTCACGAACTCGGACTGAAGTTTGCTACACCTATCTTTGATGGTGCCACTTTGGATGAAATCAACGGATACATGAGGCAGGCAGGACTTCCGGAAAACGGCAGCGTGCAGCTTTATGACGGTGAGACAGGTGAGCCGTTCGACCAGAAGGCGACGGTAGGTTACATTTACATGTTGAAACTGCACCACATGGTCGATGACAAGATGCACGCCCGTTCGATAGGACCTTACTCACTTATCACGCAGCAGCCTCTGGGCGGCAAGGCTCAGTTTGGCGGTCAGCGTTTCGGTGAGATGGAGGTGTGGGCACTTGAGGCATTTGGCGCAAGCAACGTGCTTCAAGAGATACTCACGGTGAAGTCGGACGACGTTGTCGGCAGAGCCAAGGCATACGAATCAATCGTCAAGGGAGAGAATATGCCTATACCTGGAATCCCGGAGTCATTCAATGTTTTGGTACACGAATTACGCGGACTTGGACTTGAAATTACGTTTGAATAAAAAAGCTCTTAATATTTTGTAAATCTATGGCTTTAACTAAGAATAACACATTAAACAGCAACTTTTCAAAGATAACTATCAGTTTGGCATCACCGGAGTCCATCTCCGACCGTTCGTACGGCGAGGTGCTGAAGCCTGAGACGATAAACTACCGCACCTACAAACCTGAACGTGACGGTTTGTTCTGCGAGAGGATCTTTGGACCTGTGAAAGACTGGGAATGTCACTGCGGTAAGTACAAACGTATCCGTTACAAGAACATCGTTTGTGACCGTTGTGGCGTGGAGGTGACAGAGAAGAAAGTCAGACGTGAGCGTACTGGTCACATACAGCTTGTGGTGCCGGTAGCTCATATCTGGTATTTCCGTTCACTTCCTAACAAAATCGGAGCTTTGCTTGGTATTCCGACAAAAAAACTCGACAGCATCATCTATTATGAGCGTTATGTTGTAATAAATCCTGGTCTGGCGAGCGAGAGGGTAAACAAACTCGACCTGCTCAGCGAGGAAGAATATCTTGATATCCTTGAGAGTCTTCCTATTGAAAATCAATATCTTCCGAATGACGATCCGAATAAGTTCGTTGCGAAGATGGGTGCCGAGGCCATCTACGACCTCTTGGTGCAGATTGACCTTGAGAAAGAAGCAGGTGAGCTGCGCGACAAGGCGCATAAGGAGACGTCACAGCAGCGTAAGGCTGATGCCTTGAAACGTTTGCAGGTGTTTGAAGCGTTTCGTGAGGCTAACAAACATGTGGAGAACCGTCCTGAATGGATGATATTGAAGGTCATCCCTGTCATCCCACCGGAGCTGAGACCTTTGGTGCCGCTCGATGGCGGACGTTTTGCCACATCCGACCTCAACGACCTTTACCGTCGTGTCATCATACGTAACAACCGTCTGAAGAGACTTATCGAGATAAAGGCCCCTGACGTCATCATGCGTAACGAGAAACGTATGCTTCAGGAAGCCGTCGATTCATTGCTCGACAACTCACGCAAGTCAAGTGCGGTGAAGACTGACTCTAACCGTCCGCTCAAGTCGTTGAGCGACAGCCTGAAAGGTAAACAAGGACGTTTCCGTCAGAACTTGCTCGGTAAACGTGTTGACTACTCAGGCCGTTCGGTTATCGTTGTCGGTCCGGATTTGAACATGAACGAGTGCGGTCTCCCGAAAGACATGGCGGCTGAGCTTTACAAGCCGTTTGTCATCCGTAAGATGATAGAGAGAGGCATTGTGAAGACAGTGAAATCGGCAAAGAAAATAGTCGATAGGAAAGACCCTGTAGTGTGGGATATACTTGAGAACATCTTGAAAGGACACCCTATTTTGCTCAACCGTGCTCCTACATTGCACCGTCTCGGTATCCAGGCTTTCCAGCCGAAACTCGTGGAAGGCAAGGCAATACGTCTGCACCCGTTGGTATGTACGGCATTCAACGCCGACTTCGACGGTGACCAGATGGCTGTCCACTTGCCACTCGGCAACGCCGCAATACTCGAGGCGCAAATCCTGATGCTTGCATCGCACAACATACTCAACCCTGCCAACGGAGCACCTATCACGGTGCCTTCGCAAGACATGGTTCTGGGTCTGTATTATATCACAAAACCGCGTAAGAGCACTCCCGACCATATCGTCAAAGGTGAGGGCAAGAAATTCTATTCTCCTGAAGAGGTCATCATAGCCTACAACGAGAAGAAAGTGGATATGCACGCCATCATCTATGTGAAAGTGCCGGTACGCAAAGAAGACGGCAGCATAGTGAAAGAGATGGTGGAGACGACTGTGGGACGTGTCAAGTTCAACGAGGTGGTGCCTGAAGGATTCGGATATATCAACCGTCTGTTGAACAAGAAGGCCTTGCGTGACATCATCGGTGATATGGTGAAGCTGCTCGGTACAGCTGTCACGACCAAATTCTTGGACGACATCAAGAACTTGGGTTATTACATGGCTTACAAGGGCGGTCTCTCGTTCAACCTCGGCAACGTATTGATACCTTCCGTCAAGGAAGAGCTTATCAGACAAGCCAACGAGGAGGTGAACGGCATCCGTGAGGAATATAACATGGGCTTCATCACAGGCAACGAGCGTTACAACAAGATTATCGATATTTGGGGACACGTCGTCACCAAGCTCACCGACGAGGTTATGAAGCTGTTGCCACAGGACGACCAGGGCTTCAATCCGGTTTATATGATGCTGGATTCTGGCGCGCGTGGTTCGAAGGAGCAGATTCGTCAGCTCTGCGGCATGAGAGGTCTTATGGCGAAACCGCAGAAATCGACGGCGGCAGGTGGTGCTGAGATTATTGAGAACCCTATCCTCTCCAACTTCAAGGAAGGCCTTTCGGTTTTGGAATACTTCATCTCGACGCACGGTGCCCGTAAGGGTCTTGCCGATACCGCTTTGAAGACTGCTGACGCCGGTTATCTTACCCGTCGTCTCGTCGATGTGGCGCACGATGTCATCATCACGGAGAAAGACTGCGGTACTTTGAGAGGTTTGTCGATAGGAGCGTTGAAGAGAGGTAAGGAAATCGTCGAGTCGTTGTACGACCGTATCCTCGGCCGTGTGGCTTTGCACGACATCTTCCATCCTCAGACGGGCGAGTTGCTCTGCAACGGCGGCGACGAAATCACCGAAGACATCGCAAAGAAAATCTGCGACTCACCGCTGAAAGACCAGACCATCGAGATACGTTCCGTGCTGACATGCGAGTCGAAACACGGTGTGTGTGCCAACTGTTACGGACGTAACCTGTCGTCAGGCAAGCTCGTGCAGCGAGGCGAGGCTGTCGGTGTCATCGCGGCACAGTCAATCGGCGAGCCTGGTACACAGCTTACTCTGCGTACTTTCCACCAAGGTGGTACGGCATCAAGCACGTCGGACGACTCGATGATTAAGGCTGACTACAGCGGTAAGATGATAATCAACGACTTACGTGCCGTCGATTATGTCGATAAAGAAGACAGAAAATATCAGGTGGTTGTGAGTCGTGCCAGCGAGATGAAGATTCTTGACCATAACACAGGCATCGCTCTTGTGACAGAGAACATCCCTTATGGCTCGAAACTTTATATTCCTGCCAACAGCGACGTCAATACCGGCGATATAATCTGCGAGTGGGATAAGTATAACTCACTAATCATCTCAGAACACGACGGTAAGATTCGTTTCGACAACATTGTTGAGGGTGTCACATTCCGCAACGAGTCGGATGAGCAGACAGGTTACAGTGAGCGCGTCATCATTGAAGGACGTAAGTTCTCGAAGAACCCGTCTATCTCTATCCTCGACAAGCATGGTGATGTGGTTAAAGCATACGATTTACCTGTTGGTGCTCACATCATGGTTGAAGACGGCGACGTCATCAAGGCCGGCGACGTGCTAACCAAGAAGCCGCGTGCCACGGGAGGTTTAGGCGATATCACAGGCGGTCTGCCTCGTGTCACAGAGCTGTTTGAGGCACGTAACTCGTCAGAACCAGCTATAGTGTCAGAAATCGACGGCGAGGTGTCGTTCGAGAAGAAACTCGTGCGCGGCAACCGTGTGGTGGTGGTCACGTCGAAGACAGGCGAGATAAAGAAATATCTCATCCCGACGACGAAAGAGGTACTTGCTTCGGAAAACGACTACGTGAAAGCAGGTCAGCCGCTGTCGGAAGGTGCCATCACACCAGCTAACATCCTTGCCATCGAGGGACCAATGAAGGTTCAGGAATATATCGTGAACAATATCCAGGAAGTGTATCGTTCACAAGGTGTTACCATCAACGGCAAGCACTTTGAGGTCATTGTCCGCCAGATGATGCGTAAGGTTGAAATCGACGACCCGGGCGACACGAGATACCTCGAAGGCGAGTTAGTGAACAAAATCACGTTCCAAGAGACTAACGACGACCTCTTCGGAAAAGTCGTTGTCACCGATGCCGGCGAGTCGGAGACATTGTTTGTGGGTCAGATTATCTCCGCGAGAAGATTACGTGACGAGAACTCAACGTTGAAACGTCGCGACAAGAAACTCGTGGAGGCACGTGACGCGCAGCCGGCGACGGCACACCAAGTGCTGCAAGGCATCACACGCGCCGCGTTGCAGACCGACAGCTTCATCTCTGCCGCATCGTTCCAAGAGACCACGAAAGTCTTGACACAGGCTGCCATCAGCGCCAAGACCGACTACCTCGAAGGAATGAAGGAAAACGTCATCGTAGGTCACAAGATTCCGGCAGGTACGGGCTTGCGCGAATACGACGACATCCTTGTCGGCTCGAAAGACGACCTTAAAGAGGAAGATGAACAAAAAGAAACTCTGGAACCTGTAGAAGAGGCTGCAAAAGCATAATTAGCCATTAGCGATTAGCTGTTAGCCATTAGTTATTAGCTGTGGCGAGAGCTAATCGCTAATTTTTAAAAAACAAAAAAAAATGGAAAATAACAAGAAAAATCAATTGAACATCGACCTTCCGGAGACTATAGCAGAAGGGGTTTATTCAAATTTAGCGATAATAAGTCACTCGCCGTCAGAATTTGTGATTGACTTCGCGCAGATTGCTCCTGCCATGCAGAAGGCGAAGGTACGTTCGAGGGTCATCATGACGCCTCAGCACGCGAAACGTCTGTTCAGGGCGTTGGCTGACAACATCCAGAAATACGAGCAGAATTTCGGACCTATCAAGGATATCAGCGACACCGTAGCCCCGTTCACCATGGGTACCGGTGGCGAAGCGTAATTTACTATGGGGTTGTCGGTAGGGCAACCCTATTTTTTTTACTTTTTCTTGTATTTATTGTAAATTGTATTAGTAAAACCCTTTTTGTTTCGCGCGGAAGGTCTTGGCGCAGAGAAGAGACAGCGATGAGATTTTGACGGTGGAGGATATTACTAAGTTGTTGGATCATTATCATAATGGTTTTCAAGCAATTGGACTGCTGGGAGGAGAGCCGTTCTTATATCCGCACCTTGCCGAGGTGATAAAACTTCTACATGAGCGTCATATTATATGTAAGATTTTTACCAGTGCGACCAATCCCATGACCCGAGATGTTGAGGATTTGCCGGCAACGATTGAATACATGAATTTCGTTGTGAACGTAGGGGAAAGGGAGACTTACAGAGACGACCAATATCGTAATCTTGAACATTTTTTTGAGAAATTTCATGAAATAAGCGCATTGTCGTTCACCATATTCGACCTCAACGCCGACCCGACGTTTCTTTTCGATATGATTGACAAATATCAGCTGAGCCGCAGTATCCGTACGGGGATAGCCTTGCCTATTTATCAGGGAGGGAACAAGTATATCATGCCTGACGAATACAAAAAAGCAGGAGAGTATTTTATAAAATGTGTTGACCAAGCGGCGGCGCGTCAGATAACCATGAATATGGATTGTGGATTTCAGGCTTGCATGTTTGATGATGAACAGCGAGGACATTTGCTGCGGCAGGGTTCACAGATGGAATTTGTTTGCGGTTCGGCGATAGACATCGGTCCGGGTTTACAGGTGTGGAATTGCTTTGCGATATTTCATATTGATATTGGGTTTGTTTCAACCTAAAGATGGATGTGTTTGTTATAACGGGAAAAATATCGGTGATTACACGAAAACATCACTTTTTTCACAATTTGCCATAGTTGAGCAGGAACCGTTTGTGTTTCAACCAAGATGCGATAGCACGAGTAAAAACGGTCGATGAAGTGGTGCTGGTGCTTGATGATATTGACCGATGGCTCTATCTGGCAGTGCATTTGGCGTTTCATTTTCTTGAAGGAGACAAATGGTACCGTGATTTGGCACTGATGACGGAACGTTTTGATGATGAGAAAATTTCAACGTTGCTAAAACGAACGGAAGAGTACAATTTGGAGCGTGTTGTCGGTGCCGTTTGCACCCGCATGCAATCAAAGTTTCCTGATATTGCCTATGCCTACCGAGGCTGAATGGGAGTTTGCCGCGCGCGGCGGAAACAAAAGCAGGCGTTACAAATATTCAGGCAGTGATGATTTGGATGAGGTGGCTTGGTATGAAAGCAATTCTGAAGGGAAAACACATCCCGTCGGCACGAAGAGACCGAACGAACTCGGCATTTACGACATGAGCGGTAACCTGTGGGAATGGTGCTACGACTGGCAAGGGAACTATCTTCCCGAAGAACAGACTAACCCCACGGGACCAGCCGAAGGAACACACCGTATAATGCGTGGCGGCAGCTGGACTTACGACCAAAATTTTTGCAGGGTGAGCCGACGAAACTACATCTCCAATGTAATCGGGGTGTCGAACTGCGGACTGCGTCTTGCCATGACTTTTTGATGTCTTAATATTAACGATTACAAAAATATAGCAGGGTATGTCAACCCTGCTGTTTTTATATAAATTCCAGCTTGTCCTGCGTCGTGTTTTTTTCGCAGTAATGGCAGTGCAGCTTGATGGTACCCTGAGCGTCTTTTATAACGGTGAACTTTGTCGGGACGTCGTGCTCTTTGTTGGTGACGCAGTTGGGGTTGAAGCATTTTACTATATGCTCAATGCTTTCAGGAATGCTAACTGTCTGTTTATTAACTACTTCGTAATCTTTTATCTCGATAAGTGTGGCGGTAGGGGCAACCAAGGCGATTTTGTTTACTGTCTCCGGATCGAAGAACGTGTCGGAAATCTTGATGATGCCTTTGCGTCCGTATTTCTTGCTTTCGAGGTTGGTGCCAAAATAAACAGGGTTGCCAACTTTTTCCAAGCCTAATATTTTCACCACCTGAAACACTTTGTCGGCGGGTATGTGGTCGATGACGGTGCCATTTTCTATGGCTGATACTATTAATTCTTTTCTCTTTTCCATAATTTTTGCATTTAAATATTTAAGATTCAATAACTTAGAGATTATATTCGGTGAATCTTTGAATTATTTTAATCCTAAGATTGTTGCGATAAGGGCTTGACGGGCATATACCCCGTTTTGTGCCTGTTGGAAGTAATAAGCCTTCGGGTTGGCATCGACATCCACATGGATTTCGTTTACACGTGGAAGAGGGTGCAGCACGCGGCAGTTGGGTTTTGAACTTGCAAGCATTGCATTGCGCAACACGTATGAATTTTTGACTTTTTCGTATTCTTCAGGGTCGGGGAAACGCTCGCGTTGGATACGTGTCATGTAGATGATATCGGACTGCGGGATGGCATCTTCAAGTTCTGTATATTGATGATATTCAAGGTGTTTATCCTTGATATGCTGTTTCACGACACTCGGCAGCTTGAGTTCCACCGGAGATACGAGGTTGAATTTGGCATTGAAATGGCACATAGCTTCCACGAGGCTGTGGACTGTGCGGCCGTATTTGAGGTCGCCGACGAGTGTAATCTCAAGATTTTCAAGGGTTCCCTGTGTTTTACGAATGCTGTAGAGGTCGAGCATGCACTGTGTGGGATGCTGGTTGGCACCGTCGCCGGCATTGATGACGGGCACTTTCGACACTTCGGAGGCGAAACGCGCTGAGCCTTCAATAGGGTTGCGCATCACTATGAGGTCGGCGTAGCTTGCAACCATGGTGATGGTGTCGGCGAGCGACTCACCTTTCTGGATGCTGGTGCCGGCGGTGCTGCTGAAGCCTATGACGTTGCCGCCAAGAAGCTGGATGGCAGTCTCGAAACTGAGACGAGTTCTTGTGGAAGGCTCGAAAAACAACGAGGCGATGATGCGTCCGTTCAGCAGATTCTGGTGCGGATTTCTCTCGAAATCTTCGGCGATGTCGAGAACGTGGCAGATTTCTTCAGGCGTATAGTCGCTGATGGAAATCAGACTGCGGTTTTTTAAAGAAATTGACATTGTATTTGAATTTTATTAGTTTAACTATATGATTTTCAGGCAAAAAAAATGACGGCTTCAAATGACCGTCAGCAAAAGTGAAAATGATAAGACTCAAAGAATGTCTTCTTTTTAAACCGCCATTGTGGCGCAAATCCGGTAACATGTTTCGTCTTGTCATCGGATTGCAAATATACAACAAATTTTTGATTTGTCAAGAAAAATTATCTAAATTTTTTTTAACATAATTTGCTTGATAATGAATGAGATGTTAAAATCTTTTATGAAAAAAATACTTGACAAGTGAAAAAAAACACTTTATCTTTGCAGTGTAAAATACAACAGAAAAATGAAAGGAAAGAAAATGAAAACAATTGTATGAAGTCTGCGGTTTAGGCACAAGTAACCGCAGGCGATGACCGTTTTCTGATAAAACAATTGTGCGGAAACCTTATTTTTTTTAAATTAAAATTAAATTTTATGAAACAGAATAATTATAAAGGGATGGCATTTGTTGTGCTGTTTGTGATGACTATAATAGCATATTTTGAAGCATGTAAAAAAGAAGTAATCAAACCTGTAACATCGACGGTCGCGTCTGTGGAATGTCAGGATTATACAGATGATGCGAGAAAAATTGTAGGTAAAATAAAAACTTTTCGAGCACAAATGGCTGATAAAGAATGCCTTATGAGGAGTGGTGAGTGTATGCCACTCGACAGTGTTATTTGGAATGTGGAAGCTCTTTTCAATGCCACATACACTTTTCCGGATAGAAAATATGTTGAGACGGTGAAGCAGGAACTCAATTTTTTTGTTGCTATTAATGAAAAAGGTGAGGTGCCATTGAGCGTTGTTTATGACTTGTATGAAGATGTCACTGAGGCGGTACGTCAGGCTTATGCCGGCGACGGCATCAGCACCGACAAATCGTTGATGGCGGTTGTCGTCTCAAAAGGCGAAATTGTAGGAAATACTGCTGAAGTCAAAGTCCTTGTCGTGTCGGGCAAAGTTGCCTCAGGTGGAGAAAATGACATGCCACAAGGACCGTTTGGTCCTGGCGACTGCTGGTATTTCGGCGAGTATGGAGGCACATGCGACGACCCGTCGGTGTTTGGCGACGCTGCGGAGATACTTGAGGACACCATTAATTATTATTATGGAGGTTCGACGGTGCCACAAATAGGGTTTAGGACGCTCAATTTCAGCATGAAAAAAGTTGTTCTTGAAGGCAATGAGTATTATGATGAAAACGGAATGCCGTACATTTTTTATCACACTTTCGGTGAGAATCCTAATTTGTATCTTGACTATGAAGACCTTAACTGGTACTATCACAGGGAATTGTTGGTTCTGCTGAATCTGGAGCCTACCATTTTAATGAATGAGGATTTGTTACCTATTATGCCGACGTTTCTCAGTGTAGATATTGAAGGTTTGATAAACAACGGCCATTATTGTCACAAAAACAATATAATTTATTGTAGCAGTGTAATGATTCCAGAGGAGGCATTTGGACCAGTAATAGAAATATTGTAAAAAGGAGATTATTATGAAAAAAGTCTTATTACTAACATTAAGTTTAGTGGCGTTGGGACTGCAAGCGCAACAGTGGGAAATCATGTGCCAGATGTCAGGAGAGGCACGTCTTCTGGGAGGGTGCAACACCGATGAAGGTAACTACATCTTTGGTTATTGCGATGAAACGATGCACGACCAGGCAACCATTGCCTATGCACTATATGTTGACAATGAGGGTGAGTCAAACGACATGTTGTTCAACTTGGAGGGACGTCATTCTGTGTTGTGTCGAGGCATCGGGCTTGAAAACGGCAACGCTTTCGTAGTTGGACTCAAAGGAAGCGTAGAGAATTACACGGTTTATGATACATTGTGGATTGCAATCATGACGCCGGAACTGGAGATTGTTGAAGAACACAATTATCCTGTTGAGGAACCGTATAGAACATGGACATACTATGTATATATGGATTACAACAATTGTGGAGAAATTATGGTCTTGGCGCATGTTAGTGAGAGGACTAATGAGTGGATGAACTCCGCAGGTATTGATGTTGTGCTTAAATGTGATACTAACGGAAACGTGTTGCAAAGACAATATTATACCGAGGGACACACGGGAGGTGGGGCGAGGCCTACCGACATCGTCAAAGTGCCGAATAGCGATAATATGATGTTTCTTGGAAGAGGGTTCAATCATAACGGAACACATAGTATATGTTTTATAGACAACGATTTGAACATTCTTTCGGTGCATGAGATACCATGGATGGAAAGCGGATGGAATCACGTTAAGTATTGGAAAGACGACGGTCATTTCCTGATGTCTTCAATAACTCATCTATACGGTGAAGGGACTTATTATGCGGCTGTTTTTGAAGTCGATATAAACGGTCACTATATAGATACTTTGGTTTATGACCATGCTGATTTTGATGACTATACAGCAGAGTTTGGCAGTATGGCGTATGTGAATGATGAGACTATTTACATTTCGACGTATCATGAGGCAGGTACTGAGGAGGTGCAGGCAGAGGCAAATATCTTACTGATAGACAGTGAGTTGAATTTGCTCGGTGTCAAGACACTTGAATACGAGAATATGAAGATAAGGATATATGACACTCGTATCACAGCAGATGGAGGTTGTCTTGTGTACGGCTATTGTAAAAAAGTCAACGGACCGGAGTTGGTTGCTGTATGGAAACTGATGCCAGATGATTTTATACTTCCTTGGGCGGTAGAAGAGACGTTGGAGGTCTCGCAACACCATTTTGTTTTTCCGAATCCGACATCTGATAAATTGAACATAAAGTTAGATACTGATAATCAAAGAGTTAAGGTGTTTATAAGAGATTTGTACGGAAGAAAATATTTTGAGCGTAATTTTGAAAACATGAGAGGCTGGCTTACGATAGACGTCTCGTCGCTTGAGGCAGGGACATATTTGTATGAAGCCAGAACTAAAGACAGACAAATTCAAAAAGGAAAATTTATTAAACAGTAAAACTAACATTAAAACTAAAAAAATTATGAAACCACGTATTTTATTGATTATTGCCTTGTCAGTTTTTGCAGGAAACGTTGTCAAGGCACAAGAAAAAGGTGGCTGCGATTTGTGCGGACCATCATCTGGGACAACACAAAATCAGGCCAAGGGCAACTACTCTGCCACGGTCGGAATGAGTAACATAACACAGGGAGCTAATTCAATGGCTATCGGAATGGCAAACAAGACCATTGGCGCGGCATCGTTTGCATTGGGAAAATTCGTGTGGGCCAACGCTACCAACGCTTTCGTAATTGGTAGTGGAACAGATAACACGGAATCTAAAGCGTTGATTAACAACTATTCCAACACTTTGATGATTGGGTTCAACAGTCGTCGCTCGACGATTTTTGTAAGCTCTTCAAACGGAGGCGAGACAACGGGTAAAATCGGTATTGGCAACGTGATAAATCCACTCGCGAAGATACATCTTTTGGCGGATGTCAACGAGGATGCAGGCCTTATACTTGAGACTCAAAATAAGGTGGCACAGAAATCATTTATCCAGTTATACGACAATAACCATAAAATAGAAGTGTCGAAAAGCGGAATGAACATTGCCTCGCTGAACGATGCCTTGACTGTAGATGCTCAAAGCATCATGATGAGCGGTAAGGTCGGCATTAACACAAATAATAAATTCACCGGAGACTACGAATATGCTTTGGCGGTAAACGGCGGCATCCTGACAACAGAAGTATATGTGAAAGAAGTGGGAGAGTGGCATGATAACGTTTTTTCCAATGATTATCCGCTGTTGCCGTTGTGCGATTTGAAAAAATTCATCAACGAAAATAAACATCTGCCGGAACTGCCTTCCGAAGCAGAGGTGCTTGAAAAAGGATTTGATGTTGCAACGATGGAAGGACTTTTATTGAAAAAAATAGAAGAACTTACATTATATACTATTGAATTACAAAGACAATTGCAGTCGCAACAAGAAATTATAACGAGTTTGCAAGAAGCGCAAAAATAATAAATCTAAAACTGATTTTTATGAAAACGAAATATTTTTTGATGTTTCCGGTGCTTGTATTGTCTTTACTTCCCAGTATAGAATCATTTGCTCAGCACTGTGTGAGTTTTCAATATGATGCAGACGGCAACCGTGAGAAAAGGACTGTAATTAAAGACTGTCTTGAGATACGAGAGGTTCTGGATATACAGGAAACAGTTGGGAATGAAGAGTTTAGAATATACCCGAATCCTACTAATGGCAATTTTATAATTGAAATTCCTGAGTTAAATAGCAGTTACAAATGCTATAAAATGTATGATATAAACGGTGTCATGGTCCGTGAAAAGAGACTAAACGACAAACAGACAGATGTTGACATTGGTGATTTGTCTGCCGGAATATATCTTTTAAAGATTATTGCCGGTGAGGAAGAGTTTTCTAAAATAATTTTGAAACAATAAAACCGAATTTTATGAAAAGAATGTTTTTATTAATAATTATGTTGTCGGCAGTGGTTTTAACGCACTCGCAAACATATCAGCAGACAAATATTGAGTTCAACTCAGAAATACCTGGAAACAGTAATTATACTTTTGAGGCATCAACGTCGATAAAACTGCTGGATGGCTTTCGATGTAAACCTATGGCAGATAAATATGTGATGTTTTTCATAAACAGATACGGCGTTTTCCCTCCTGAAGAAGGTGCCGTAGGTGGTCCTGCCACATCAAACAAAGACGGCGTCGTGGGAGCTTTGCCTGGTGAACTAAATATCGGTGATTTAGGCGCTGCTATATATTCAATCCCAATTCTTATGCCCCATGGCTTGGGAGAAATGACACCCGAAATAGCGATTATGTATAATAATCAAGCAGGCAATGGACCCCTTGGCTGGGGCTGGGACATTTCCGGAATTTCGTCTATCGTTAGAATGGGGCAGACATTGTATCATGATAATAATCAAAGTGTTGTGAATTTTGTCAATGATAGGTTTGTGTTAGATGGGAAACGACTTATGTCGTGCTCCGGTAGTTATGGTGGCAATGGCTCAATCTATAAAACCGAGATTGATGAAATGAGCAGAATTATTTCATACTCAGAGGGTTACAATGGACCAGCACGATTCGTCATTAACAAAAAAGATGGCACGGTTTGGGAATATGGCGGAACCGAAGATTCAAGAATTGAACCGCAAAACAAAAATGATGTTGTCTTGAAATGGTTAGTTAATAAAATTTCTGATTTGGACGGTAATACAATTGTCTTTAATTACATCGAGAATCATGCAACGGGCGAATCATATATCAATAAAATTGATTATACCTTAAACGAAAAGGCCGGAATTTTTTCGATGTACGAGGTGCAGTTTGATTATGACGATAGGGAAGACGCCGAGTCTGGTTATGTTTACGCAAATCTTGTCCAAAATACAAAAATTCTGAAAAAAATAGTTATAACAAATATGATGAGTGGTGCTGTTTTGTATGATTATTCTTTCAGCTATCTTGAACCTGGAAATTATTCGGCTGAAAAATTTATGTATCATCGTCTTAGTAAAATAGAACTAAGTGCTAACGGTATGAAAATCAATGCGACAAATATTTGTTGGAATAAAAAAAGTAACCATTATCCTGCTAAATTCGAATCGTTTTCTTTGGATAAAAACACTTTTAACAAAGTGCCCTTTGTAGGCGATTTCAACGGAGATGGCTATCCAGATGTGATAGCTGTACCTTATAAAGTGGGTACTTCATACTTCTCGAATGTTCAAGCGTCGGTTTTTTTAAACAGAGGTAACGGCGAATTTGACAACAACCCGTTTCACACTTTTACATTTGATAAAACGTTGGAATGGATTTATGTTGTTGATTTTGATGGTAATGGCTTGGATGATGTGGTGACGTATTATGTCAGCGACGATGATCACACTACGTGGAAATCGAAGGTGCGAGTGCATTTAAACAGAGGCGGCTCATTCGAGTATATCAACGAATTTTCATTCTATGAATATGTGATAATGTATCCTGGTGATTTCTGTGCAGAAAAAAAGATTAGCTTTATTCTGGAGCGTATGGATGAGAATAATTCTCATAGTTATACCCCTTTTGTGATTTATTGGAACGGCAGTTCAATGGCATATCAAGACTTGGGATATTATGCTACAACCGACTATCCTAATCGCGTTGTCGTAGAGGATATTAATGCCGACGGAAGATCCGAAATTATATATTTACATGATAATTATTGCAGTGTCGCTAAGCTTACTTTGATTGGTAATACGTACACATTCAATGAGTTATATACTGATTCAAATTTTGATGAGGGTGATTATTTATTCCCCGGCGATTTTAATGGTGACGGATACTGTGATTTCCTGAAATATGACAATAAAACTAATTGGTCGGTCGCCTTTTCTGACGGTAACAGACTTCTTGCACCAGTTTCTTGCCTGAATAACAATTTATTAAGGGGTTTGACATTAGTTCCCCAAGATAGATATACTTGCTCTTTGCAGAACATTTCAAGGCCTTCAGTAACTATCAGAACAGCTGATTTTGATGGTGATGGCAAGACTGATGTTGCTGTTTTCAAGCATACCGGCGGAAATTATTATGCAGAAATAGGCTTTAAAATGCTGAAATTGTCGGAAAATAATTATGGTTTTTGTAATATACAACGATTCTATTTCAATATCAATCATTCACATCAATATGTACATGTTGGTAATTTTCTCGGGCAGGAAAACGCAAGCATTCTTGGAAGTGTAAGAACAAATCCTTACACTGCCGAAATCCCTAAGATTGTAGCATTATATCCGCAGTCATCGAAATATAGCGTCGAGCGAATAACTGATGGCCTTGGCAATTCACATGGATTTAAATATGAATATGCAATGCCGTATAAGAATAACTCGTTTTATGACCTTGATTATCAATGGTTTAATGATGAACTGAGAACGGTTGCACTCCCAATAAAGGCATTGTTTTGTGATACTGTTTTTTCTACCAATGGTAATCCGTGCGTGACCAAATATGCGTACGCAAATGCGTTTTATCACACGAATGGACACGGTTTGCTTGGTTTTCAAAGAAGTGAGACAACATTTTACGTTAACAACTCTGTTGTGGAACGAAAAGTTACTGAACAAGATATTGAAACGATGCAAGAGAACTTCATCGCATTGCCGAAATCATGTCTGAAGTATAATTTCAGCAATCAACTCGTGGAATCAGAATATTATTTGTTTGAAAACTATAAGTGTGCTCAAAATGAGAGAGTTGTTATGCCACTCATGACAAACAAAAAAACAGTCAACTATGATTTTGATACACCTAATTCGATTTTAAAAGTAAATATCGAAAACATTGATTATCAATCAGATATGTCCAAAGGAAGTTATTCTGATGTTGTAAATATCAGTAGTGATGTAGTCGGTGTAGATGATACATATAGTGGTTATGATGCCCATTCTTGTAAGTATTGGGTTGAAACAGAATATGAGTTTGACAACAGAGTCGGGGAGTGGATTGTGGCGCGTCCTGAACTTGTAAGAAAAACGGAACATTACGGCGATAATGATGATGTTGGCAGTTGTGAAATTTTTGTGTATTCCGGAAGTAATCCATACCAAGTCACAAACAAAACATTATTGCCCAACGCAGAAATGAATTATGCTGACCCTTTGAAAATTGTCGCGACGTATTCGTATGATGCTGTGGGTCATGCAGTTGTACAATCGCTGACTTCTCCGTCTTCAAAAAATCAACGAGTTACCAGACTCACCTTTGGTGAAGAATATAACTATCGCTATCCAACATCTTCAATAAATGAAAATGGATGGGAAGTTGTCAATTCGTATGACAGAGACTATGGAATTTTGACTTCAACTCTCGACCACAACCAGTTTGAGACAAATTGCAGTTCAGACCCTTTTGAAATAGTTGTTGAAAAGACTTTGCCTGACGGTGTAAAGAATGTCAAGGCTAAGCGGTGGGCGGCAGGAAATAAACATGCTCCGCACAAAGCATCATATTATTGCTGGGAGAAAACCTCTGGGAAGGCAGAGACGATGGATTTTTTCAGTAAAAACGGCCAAAAACTCAGAGAGGTCACGTTTGGTCTGAACGGCGAGGCTATCTACACTGATTTTACTTACGATGACAAGGGAATGCAGCTTTCAAAATCGATGCCGTATATCGCAGGAGATGATGTTAAAAACACCTACTATGTTTACGATGAAAACAATAGGTTGATAGAAGAAATTTATCCAAACGGACTTGTGAAAAATTATACTTATAATAAGTTGCAGAAGACGATTCATAGTATTTCGCCTGATGGAATCACGCGCAACGTCACAGAAACGGTGAACCCCTTAGGATGGCGAATCCAGACTGTAGATATTGGAGGAAATGTGATAAAATATGAGTATTACAGCGATGGTAAACCAAAAACGGCAATGATTGGTGATAATGCCATGACAAAAGTTGAATACGAATATGATAACAGACGTAATATCTCAAGAATGAAAGATCCAGCCTGCGGAGAAGTGTCGTATGAATATAATGCTTACGGTGAACTAAAGACAACGATAACACCAAAACAATCTGTAACTTCTTATGATTACGACATGATGGGTAACCTGATAAGTCGGGAGGAATCTGATAGTAAAGGTCAAAATATTGTTTCTACACAATGGATTTATGACAATAAAAAAGGAAGAATCGGAATGTTGTCGAAGATTATATATGGAGATTCACATGTCGTTTCGTACGATTATGATAATTTGCTTAGGATTCAGAGTATTGAAGAAACTATAAATGGTGAAAAATATTCTACTTTCTATACTTATGATAATGCGAATAGAGAAGATGTGATTCTATATCCAAGCGGCCTCTCAATCCAAAAACAATATTCAAACACAGGTTATTATAAATCGATGATTACAACTGATGACGAAGTGGTCCTTTGGCATACCGAGGCAATGGATGCTTTGGGTTATATCACTGGTTATCAAGTAGGTAATGGATTAATAACTCAAAGAATATATGACGAAAATTCGAATCTTTTGAGTGGAATAATCACTAAAACCGAAAAGTCCGTTTATCAAAATTTGTCTTATTCGTACGATGTGTTTGGGAATCTTGTCAACAGAACTAAATTAAACGGAGGTAAGAAAAGCGAGAGTTTCGTGTATGACAATTTTAACCGTCTGACTGAAATCAAAATGAATAATAATGTTATGGGTGAGATTAGTTATGATAATTACGGTAATATTCAGTCAAAAAGCAAAGAAGGTGATGAGGTGTTTTACGATGCGAGTTATGAAAACAAATGTCCTTATGCAGTTAGCAAGGTAAAAACGAACCTTGAAGATTTGACGGGAAAGAATCAGTTAGTGGCATACACCGTTTTTGATAAAATATCTCGAATAAATAGCGGAAGCAATTCATTGTCAATAGATTATGGTTTTGATTATGAACGAATTAAATCTGTTGAAATTGTAGATGGCGTTACGAAAGAAAAAGTGTATGTCGGTGATTGTGAATATGTTGTTGATGACGGAAAAGAAACGATATTTACTTATCTCAAGGGACCTATGGGCGTTTTTGCCGTGTGTTGCACCGATAAAGAAGGCAATAATTCGATTAAGTATGTGCATAAAGACCATTTGGACTCTTGGTGTCTGATAACAGATGAAGAAGGAAATGTTGTTCAGAAAACGAGTTTTGATGCTTGGGGAAATCCGAGAAACGCGGACACTTGGTCGGGGCAATATTATGGTAACATGTTGTGTGACAGAGGTTTTACAGGTCATGAACACATGAAATCGTTTGGCCTTATAAATATGAATGGACGCGCCTATGACCCGATTATGTCGATGATGTTAAGTCCTGATAATTATATTCAAAATCCCGACTTTTCACAGAATTACAATAGGTATAGTTATTGCTTCAATAATCCTCTCACATATTCTGATCCTTCTGGTGAGCTGGTTGAATGGCTGATTTATGGCATATTCCATGGTGCTATGAACCTGATTTCCAACATGCCGGAAATTGATGATTTTGGAGAAGGTGCACTTGCTTTTGCTGCCGGTATGCTTAAAGGCTGCCTAACTGTCGGTTTAAGCGAATGTTCAAGTGTGTGGCAGGTTGCTGGTGCAGTGGTCGGCAACACGGTTAAAGCCGGCGTGAATAATTTCGTGAAGCAAAATGATGGAAGCTATAATTGGGCAAATATTGACGAAAATGCTTTTAAGAAAGAGGTGATGTTTGCAGCTGGTTCAAGTTTAGGATCCTCAATTATGAAAACTTACGTTGTTAAACCGACGGAGACGTCTGACGGCGTCAAACTTAGCAGTAAACTGCTTGGTGGCAATGTGGGGGCTAAAGCCTTGGAAAACAAAGTAGGACAAATTGTCGGAAACATTTTTGCAGGTAATAAATTACTTGAAGGAACTGGTTTGAGTCTTAAAGACATTGATTTTAAACGAGTTGTTATACCAGGTGTTTCCAATGCTTTGAAGGATTATGTGACGAGACTTGGCGAGATAGAACATGCTGAAGATATGGGTGGAGTGTACTCAATGTTGCTGAAAATTGACGACTGGATACCAAAAGAGATTGGACAAAACTCAGTCACATACAGTTACAGCTCACTTCGTTCTATATTTTTTAAAATTTTTGACAGGTAATTTGTAGTTTTTTTACTATTTTTGCACCCAAATAAATAACGTTTTGTGCTATGTTAGAAATTGTCTTGAAACAACTTTTTATTGATGTCTTTAGAAAACTGTACGGACAGGAACCTCCTGTGCAGCAGGTTGTTTTTCAGAAGACGCGACCAGAATTTGAAGGTGATGTTACTATTGTGGTTTTCCCGTTTGTGAAAACGGCTGGAAAAGCAGTGGAAGTGCTTGCCAAAGAACTCGGAACAGAAATGACCAAAGAAAGTAAAATCATCGCAAAATACAATGTGGTGAAAGGATTCTTGAATATTCTGATTTCTGACAGTTATTGGATTGACTTCATGGAGAAGAATCATCAAAAAGAATATCTGGGGCGAAAAGAAGTTGCAGGAGATAAAGTCGTAGTTGAGTATTCGTCACCGAATACGAACAAACCGTTGCATCTTGGACATATCCGTAATAATTTGTTGGGCTGGAGTGTATCAGAGATACTGAAAGCTAATGGCGAAAATGTTGTGCGTGTTAACCTTGTGAACGACAGAGGGATACATATTTGCAAGAGCATGATTGCATGGCAGAAATGGGGTAATGGATGTACACCAGAATCGACAGGTAAGAAAGGTGATCACTTAATTGGAGACTTTTATGTGATGTTCGACAAACATTATAAAGAAGAGTTGAAGCGTTTGTTGCCAGATGATTTTGACGAACTTGATGACGATGCCAAGGAAAGAGCCAAGGCGGAAGCTGAGAATTTGTCACCGTTGATGCAGGAGACGCGTGAGATGCTTCGTAAGTGGGAGGCCGGAGACAAGGAAGTCCGAGAACTTTGGGAGATGATGAACAACTGGGTTTATCAAGGATTTGATGCGACGTACAAACGTTTGGGAGTTTCTTTCGACAAGATTTATTACGAGTCTCAGACCTACTTGTTGGGTAAGAGTACCGTGATGGAAGGATTGAAGAAAGGTGTTCTGTATCAAAGAGATGATAATTCGGTGTGGTGCGACCTCCGTGACGAAGGACTTGACGAGAAATTACTGCTTCGTCGTGATGGCACTTCTGTTTATATGACTCAAGACTTGGGAACTGCTCAGTTGCGTTATGACGAGTTCCATCCGAAGAAACTTATTTACGTGGTAGGGAATGAGCAAAATTATCATTTTGACGTTCTGAAACGAGTGTTAGTAAGACTTGGCTTCGAGTGGGGTAACAACATTGAACATTTGTCCTATGGTATGGTTGAGTTGCCAAGCGGAAAGATGAAATCGCGTGAAGGTACAGTGGTGGACGCCGATGACCTGATGGACGAGATGGTGGTGACGGCGAGAAATGTGTCGGAAGAATTGGGAAAAGCTCATGGATTGACGGAAAAAGAGGCTGAAAAATTGTATCATGTAATAGGACTTGGTGCTCTGAAGTACTTCATCTTGAAGGTGGATCCGAAGAAAACGATGCTTTTTGACCCGAAGGAATCTATCGATTTTAATGGCAATACGGGTTCTTTCATACAATATACCCATGCGCGTATCTGCTCGGTGTTGCGTAAGGCTGCTGAAGCCGGCATCATCGTTGGTGACAAGGTGTGTGTTGATACTATATTGAATGAGGAAAAAACGTTGATTACCAACATTCATACGTGGCCTTCGGTACTCGAACAAGCCGCGGTGAACAGAAGTCCTGCCATGATTGCTAATTACATCTACGATCTCTGCAAAGGATTTAACCAATTCTATCAGGAATGTAGTATCCTGAAAGAAAATGATGAAAAACGCAGAGAGTTTAGGTTGCAATTAGCGGCTATGACGGCGCGACTGTTGCGTAACGCAGGTGAATTGCTTGGTATGCAAATGCCAGAAAGAATGTAAAATTAGTGAGTATGAACGTCTTTTACTTGCAAAACGCTGAAAATGGAATGGTCTCCTTCTCTGAAGAAGAATCAAAACATTGTGTCAAGGTTCTGAGGATGCGGGAAGGAGACCGTTTCTGCGTGACAGATGGCAAAGGCTCGTTTTTTGATGGTGAACTTGTTGAGGCACACGCTAAACGTGCAGTTGCCTGCCTGTCAAACAAGCGTAAAGGCTATGATAACAGACCGTTTCATCTCGAAATAGCAATTGCTCCTACAAAACTCAATGAGCGTACGGAGTGGTTTCTTGAAAAGGCTACAGAAATAGGAATAGATAAAATTCAACTTTTTGCATCATATCACTCTGAACGCCGAGTGGCGAACGTGGAACGTTTCAGAAAGGTCATGATTGCAGCAATGAAACAGTCAATAAAATCAAAACTGCCTGATATTGAGGACGTTATGGACTTTGACAAATTGGTCAGACAGCCATTCTGCGGACAGAAATTTATCGCGTGGATTGACGACGATGTTACTGAGATGTTGTGTGATAAGTATCAAAAGGGTCAAAACGCCTTGGTATTGATTGGACCGGAAGGCGATTTTACTCATGAAGAGGTGAAAATAGCGGTTGAAAACGGTTTTGTACCTGTTAGCCTTGGTGATGCACGCCTGAGGACAGAAACCGCCGCCGTAGTGGCTTGTCATACTATACAATTAATAAATCAAATGAAAAGACAATGAAAAAGCAGACGTTGCTCTCCATATTGCTGTTTCTGACGTTTGAAACCATGGCTCAACAAACGCAGATAGCACTTCTGAAATACGGAGGAGGCGGTGATTGGTATGCAAATCCTACTTCTTTGCCGAATCTCGTCAAATTTTGTAATCAAGAACTGAAAACAGACTTAAATATTGACGTTGCGACGGTGGAAGTCGGAAGTCCTGATATTTTCAATTATCCGTTTGTTCACATGACAGGTCATGGAAACGTTAACTTTGACAAGACGGACGTTGAAAACCTCAGAAATTATTTGATTGGCGGTGGTTTTCTCCATGCTGATGATAATTATGGGATGAAAGTTTTTTTCATGACGCAAATGATGAAGGTGTTTCCCGAACTGGAATGGGTGGAATTACCATATTCTCATCCGATATTCCAAGGTCCCTTTCATTTTCCTAACGGATTGCCCAAAATTCACGAGCATGATATGAAAATCCCACAAGCGTTCGGACTGATTTATGAGGGTCGTCTGGTGTGTCTGTTTACATACGAATGTGATCTTGGTGATGGATGGGAGGATCAACGCGTCCACAAAGATTCGGATGAAGTGAGACTAAAAGCACTGAAAATGGGAGCAAATATTATACAATATGTGTTTTCCCAATGATTATCAATAATATCAATAACTAAAAACATACAAAATGAGTGAAACTGATTTGAGAATTAAAATAAAAAAGTGTCTTTATTGTGATAATGTAATTTCAGGAAGAGTTGATAAGATGTTTTGTGATGACCGTTGCCGTAATAATTATTACTATATGGTCAACATAGAGCAGAAAGCTTATATACGGAAAATAAACGCGATACTGCTTCGAAATCATGGAATCCTCAGGACTTTAAATCCTTACGGGAGAGTGACGGTTTCGAAAAAGTGTTTTGAAAAATTAGGATTTGATTTCAATTGTTTTACCGGAATTCATAAAACGAAAAAAGGAAAGGAGTACTATCTTGTTTATAATCAAGCGTATTGCATTGATGAACAACGTGTGAATCTGGTTGTTTTATATCGTAATCCTTAGCCCATCGTAGGCCAACATCATGTTTGGCGGAAGTGTTTTATTGACATCTTCGGCTTTCCCCATGGAATGACTTATATGCGTGAACCAAGTTTTTTTGACGTGGAGTTGCCGGGCAATGTCGATAGCTTCTGGAAGACTTATATGAGAATAGTGTTTCTCCTTGCGGAGCGCCTCTATGATGAGATATTCGACACCTCTGAGTTTTTCAAGACTTTCCTCCGAAATATGATTGAAATCGGTGACGTATGCGAAATTTCCTATGCGAAAAGCGTAACACAACATTTTGAGATGTGTCAATGGGATTGGTTCGATTGTTAATTCATTGATAATGATGGTCTTATTATCTTCAATGTCAATGAGATTGTAAGTCGGAGCACCAGGATATAAATCGTCCTTGTCAGCGAAAGCGTAGGAGTATTCTCTCTTGATTTCTTCTTGCGATTCTGACGAAGCGTATATCGGCATCGAGATGTGCTGAAGGAAATTGAACGATCTGACGTCGTCGAGACCTCCAATGTGGTCTTTATGATGGTGCGTGATGAGAATGGCGTCCAAATGCTTTATGTTTTCGCGAAGCATCTGCTGACGGAAGTCCGGACCTGCATCAATGCAAATCGTGGTGCGCTCGGTCTGAATAAGTAATGATGTACGCAGACGTTTGTCTTTTGGGTCATTTGATTTACAAACCTCGCAGTCACAGCCTATTACAGGAACACCCTGCGAAGTGCCGCATCCTAAAATGGTAATGTTTGTCATCTCTTTAAAATTGATGCAAAGATAAAAAAAAACATCGTTTATGATGAAAAAAATTGTTATTTGAGATAAAATTCGTATATTTGCAAGTCTATTTAGATATATTATAGTCGTAATGAAGGCTGTTGTCAGGTTTTTCAGGCATCGCGCGGTAAACGGATATATAAACAGAAAGAGATCCTGCGTACTTCCGGATATTTCACAGTATCCGACAGTGGCGATTGTGATTGATAGAGAACAGTTTGGACGTCGAAAAGACATAGAAAGAACGTTGACAAACATGTTTTTACTGAAAAGGTATATGTTCGTTGTTTGTGTCGATACGATACCAGGAGACGTATGGCAGGGTGGTCATGATTTTATAATTGAAAAAAAAGATTTTAACTGCTGCGGTCTCTTGAAAAAGGAAAAGAAAGACGCACTCGTCAGAATGCAGTGTGATATGCTCGTGGATTTGTCGAAGATGCCGGATGATATTATGACTAATAATTATGTGGTGTCGTTGGTAAACAGTACGTTTACGGTGACGTTCGGCAATAATTATCAATCGTTATACGACATGGTGATAGATTCAAGAAAAGATGACAGTGAATCGAATCAAATAGGAGTTTTGTATAAGTATTTATCAATGTTAATTGGGAAAAAAGATGAAAAATAATCCATTTGTCGGCACGGGAGTCGCTTTGATAACTCCATTTTGTGATGATTATTCCGTTGATTATCAATCATTAAGGAATATTGTTGATTATACTTTACAGAATGGTGCTGATTTTTTGGTTGCTCTTGGAACAACTTCCGAGGCTCTTACGTTGAATGCGGAAGAGAAGGCTGGCGTGGTTGAAACCATTGTGAATACTGCTCATGGTCGCTGCCCAGTCCTTTTGGGAATGGGAGGAAACAATACCGCCGCGTTGGTTGAAGGCATCAGAAAACAGTGCTTCGATGGTATTGATGGTATTTTGAGTGTGATTCCTTATTATAACAAGCCGAATCAACGCGGGATGAAAGCGCATTTTATGGCTGTAGCCGACGCTTCACCCGTACCTGTGGTGATATATAATGTGCCTGGTAGGACCGGCGTGAATATGCAGGCTGCTACTACGGTGGAACTCGCTGAACACCATAATATTATCGCTGTAAAAGAATCTTCAGGTAATCTTCAACAAATAATGGAAATATTACGAGATAAACCTTTGGATTTCACTGTGCTCTCTGGCGACGACGGCATCACCCAACCTATGATGGCTCTTGGTGCTAAAGGCGTGATTTCAGTGGCCGCCAACGGCTACCCTAAGCCATTCTGCAAGATGGTTCATGAGATGCTCGAAGGCAATGAGAAAGAAGCTCTTGCACTGCATTATAAGATGCTGAAAATGAATGGCTTGATATTCGCTGACGGCAATCCGGCCGGAATCAAGGCACTGATGGCTCACAACGGACTCTGCCGGAATGTACTCCGCCTTCCTTTGGTGCCAATTAGCGATAATATCCGACAAGAGATTGAAAATGAATATGATAACAATTTGAAATGAATTTAAATTTTAACAAAATGAAAAAAAATCTTTTACTTATCCTTTTGTTGTTCGTTTCTTTCGGCTTGACAGCGCAGGAAAAAGATCTCGACAAACTCATGCAGGAACGCAACGAGTATTATTTTACTTTTGAATTGAATGGCAACGACAATCTCCCTTTGATTGCCAAGACCATATCGGTTGACCGTGTTGACGGCAATGTCGTCACGGCTTATGCCAACAACAAGAAATTTGCTGAATTTCAGGCACTTGGCTATGAAGTCACACTACAAACACCTCCTTCAATGCTGTTTGAGGTCGAGATGTGGGACGGCTCAAACCGTGATGAATATGATTGGGACTCATATCCGACATACGATGCTTATGAATCAATGGTTTACCAATTTGCTACCGACCATCCCGACAAATGTGAGGTCTCATGCCTCGGGACACTGTCGAGCGGCCGTAAGATTCTGTTAGTTCACATCAATAATGGCGTGACAGAGGGCAAGCCGAAGTTCTTATATACTTCGACGATTCACGGCGACGAGACGACCGGCTGGATTATGATGCTTCGTTTAATCGACTATATCCTTGAAAATCCGACACTGCCGGAATGCCAGAACGTGCTCGACAATATCGACTTGTATATTTCACCGCTCACCAATCCTGACGGCACTTATCATGGAGGAAACAACACTGTTAACGGTGCTCAACGGTACAACGCCAATGGTGTCGATATGAACCGCAACTACCCCGACCCGCACAGCGGACCGCATCCTGATGGTGAGGAATACCAGCTTGAGACACAATGGTTTATGCAACTTGCCGAAGAGAACGCATTCGTGATGGGCGCCAACTATCATGGTGGGGCGGAGGTTATGAACTATCCTTGGGACAACAGTCACACGCTTCATGCCGACGACGCATGGTATCAGCTCGTGTGCCGCGAATATGCCGACCTTGTGCATCTGGTCAACTCAAGTTACATGACTTATCTTAACAACGGCATCACCAATGGTGCCGACTGGTACATGATAGGCGGAGGTCGCCAGGACTATATGAACGGCTATCGTCAATGCCGAGAGGTTACCATCGAATGCTCGAACACCAAACTCGTGTCGGGCTCACAGCTGCCTAACTTCTGGAACTATAACAAGAATGCCATATTCGCTTTCATGAACCAGTGTCTGAACGGCATCCACGGCACAGTGGTTGACGCCGAGTCCAAGGCTCCGATAGGTGGTGCCTCAATCACCTTGGTGGGACATGACGATCAGTACTCAACAGTGTCGTCACAACTGCCTGCCGGCGACTTCCATCGTCCGGTGAAGGCCGGGACGTATAACGTAAGAATCACTAAAAACGGTTACGAGGCTTACGAGACACAGGTAACAGTGACTGATAATGAATCGATTACACTCGACGTCCAGCTTGTGGCATTGGAAGGCATAGCCGCCGACTTCACCGTTGACGCCAACACTGTAAATATTGGCGGAACAGTGCATTTCACTGATAACTCATGGGGCGCGCAACTCGTTAGCTGGGAATGGGAGTTTGAAGGCGGCACTCCTGCAACGTCAACAGTATTGGACCCTACTGTGACATACAACGAGGCGGGCACCTTCGGAGTGCGTCTCACCGTTACCAACGCCGATGGCGAGAGCGACACGAAATATATGCCTAACTACATCTCAGTCGTCGAGGCGTATAACATGCAAAACACAACAATCACGACTTGTGGCGCATTGTTTTACGATGACGGCGGACCGTCGTCAAACTACGGCAACAACAAAGATCTGACAATGACGTTCATGCCGGCCACGGAAGGCGGTCTCATAGAGGTGACATTCATCTCGTTTGACACGGAGACCAACTACGACTATTTGTATATCTACGACGGCACTTCGACGACGGCCACCCAAATCGGGCAATATTGCGGCGGCAACACCCCCGGCGTGGTCACCGCCACCAATGCGGCCGGCGCGTTGACATTCAGGTTTACCTCCGACAGCAGCGTGACAAAAGAAGGCTGGGTGGCAAGCGTCAGATGCTTGGGCTTGCCATTGGAAGTGACTGCCGAGGTTGAAAACGATACTCTCATCGTTGGTGAACAAATGTCGCTGATGGCATACGCTTCAGGCGGTTCCGGAGATTTTACATACGCATGGTCGCCGGAAACTTATCTCAACGATCCGACATCGTCAACCCCCGTGTTTACTGCTGAAACGGCAGGTGACTACACTTACACAGTGTCAGTGAACGATGGTACAGAGATAGCAACAGCTACGGTGACTTTCACTGTAGTGGAAGGCGAGAGTGTTGATGAAAACAGCAGTGCTGAACAGGTGTCGTTATACCCGAATCCTGCATCCTCAACGATTTATATCGAAGGTGTCAAGGATTTCAAGAATGTCGAAGTCGTGATTTATAACCTTCAGGGACAAATGGTGAAAAATGTACTTAACTCATTGGAAATCAATGTTAAAGATATTGAATCTGGTATATATTTCATCAATGTGAATTGCGACGGGAAACAAACAATGAAGAAAATTGTTGTGGATTAATACTCCACAATAATTTTCTTTTAAAATTCGTTATTGTAAAGCTAAAAAAACGTAATTTTGCAGCATGTTTAAAAACAGGTTTTTCTTATTGGTAGTGATATGTTTACTTGGATGTGTGTCATGCAGTAAATACTCGAAATTATTGAAAAGTACGGATAATGATGCCAAATATAAAGCAGCATTGGATTATTACGAAAAAAAGAATTATGACCGTGCTCTGCAGCTTTTCGATGTGATGCAGGCATATTACCGCAGCAAACCGGAGGGTGAGACGATTTCTTACCTGACGGCGGAGTGTTACTATTATAAGGAGGATTATTACATCGCGAGCAATTATTACAAACGTTTTGTAGCAAAATATCCTTTTTCAAAAGATGCCGAAGATGCCTTGTTCAAAAGTGCTATATGCTATTATAATTTGTCACCTAAATTTACACTCGACCAGTCGGATACTTATACAGCTATCAGCGAGTTTCAGAATTTCATCGATGTTTATCCGCGAAGCCCGAGGGTAGAGGAGGCAAACGGCAAAATCGACACGCTTCGAATGAAGCTTGAAGAAAAAGAATATGATATTTGCAATCTTTATTTTAAAATGGAAGAATATCAGGCCGCAATAACAAGTTATGAGACTTTTATGAAGGACCATCCGATGACAGTACATCGTGAGGAAATTCTTAACAATATGGTTATCAATTACTTCCGTTATGCTGAAAATAGTGTCAAGGCAAAACAGCGTGAACGTTACGAATTAGCCGTGGAGAAATATAACACCCTGTGCTATGTCTATCCGGATAGTCCTTATATAGCCCAACTGGCACCTACAATAGAAAAAATCATGGAAAAATTAGAAAAATATAAATAGAATAAAAAATGATAGATTTCAGAAAAGTAAAGACAGAGACAACAGCAATCACTCGTCAGAAGGATCAATTCTACGCTGGAACAGGTAATATTTACGAAACAGTTGCCATCCTTGCTAAAAGAGCAAACCAGATATCAACAGAAGAGAAACAGGAACTCAACAAAAGGATGGAAGAATTTTCAACTAACAGCGACACTCTTGAAGAAGTTTTTGAGAACAAAGAGCAAATAGAAGTGGCAAAATTTTATGAAAGACTGCCGAAACCGACGCTTATTGCTATCGATGAATTTCTTAATGACAAGCTGTACTACCGTAACCCTAACAAGAAAAACGACGGCGATTTTTAAATTAAGGAGGTACAATGCTTACCGGAAAGAAGATTCTCATTGGAATTACGGGTAGCATTGCCGCCTATAAAATTCCGCTTTTGATAAGATTGCTGAAGAAGCAAGGTGCTGAGGTTCAAGTGGTTATGACCGATTCGGCTAAGGATTTTGTGACACCTTTGACGCTGGCGACCTTGAGTGGATTGCCTGTTCTGTCAAAAGGTTTCGACGCGGATACGGGCAAGTGGAACAGCCATGTGGAACTTGGTTTGTGGGCCGACCTCTTTGTGATAGCACCGGCGTCGGCAAACACAATAGCTAAAATGGCGGCTGGCATAGCCGATAATTATCTGCTCACTGTGTGCCTTTCGGCGAAATGTCCTATAATGTTCGCTCCGGCTATGGACCTCGATATGTATAAACATCCTGCCACGCAGGAAAATGTCAAACGACTCATCAGCCGTGGCTGTCGTTTTATTGCTCCCACCTCGGGCGAATTGGCTTCTGGTCTCTGTGGCGAGGGCAGGATGGAGGAACCGCAGGAGATTTTCAACCGTATAAGGGATTTCTTCTGCACAAAACAACGTTTCTCAGGAAAAAAAGTGCTCGTCACGGCAGGCCCGACCTACGAAGCCATCGACCCTGTGCGCTTTATCGGCAACCATAGCTCAGGACTTATGGGAATAGAGATAGCACGTGCTTTCGCTGACCAAGGTGCCGACGTGACTCTCGTGCTCGGCCCCTCATCGCTGCGAACCGAAAGAACAAACATCAACGTGCTGCCGGTTACTTCCGCAAAGGAAATGTTCAACGCTACAACAACTGCTTTCCGTCATTCTGATATCGCAGTGCTGAGCGCAGCAGTAGCTGACTTCCGTCCAGAAGTAATTGCTAATCAAAAGATTAAGAAAGAACCGGATAAAGATGAAATGACACTTAAACTCGTCAAAAATGATGATATCTTAAAAAATCTTGGCGAGAATAAAAAGGAAAACCAATTGCTCGTAGGCTTCGCACTCGAAACGGAAAACGGAATCGCTAACGCAAAACATAAACTGCAGGCCAAAAACCTCGACATGATAGTTCTTAATACAATGAACGAGACTGGCGTTGGGTTCAAGACGAAGACAAACAAAGTAAGTATCATCACAAAAGATGATGAAGTGCTTGATTTCGAGCTTAAACCGAAAAGCGAAGTGGCTTGCGATATCTTAAATGTTGTATATCAATTACTTACAAAATGACCGTTATGAGAAAAATTATTCTTCCAATATTGTTCATCCTTTGTTTTTGTGTAAAAACGACACAATCACAGGAACTGAATTTCACCGTGACAATCAACACAAGTCAGGTGCAGGGTACCGACCAGAGCGTTTATGAATCGTTGAAAGAGGCAATGATGAATTTCCTGAATAACCGCATCTGGACAAATATCAAGTTTGAGGAACAGGAACGTTTGGAAGGCTCGATGGTCGTGGTCATTAAAGAACGTTCGGGCAATGATTTTTCAGCAGAACTGAATATTGCATTGCGTCGGCCGGTTTATAAGTCGAATTACAATTCCCCGATTTTGAATTTTATCGATAACGATTTCTCTTTCACCTATATAGAATCGCAACCGCTTGATTTTAATGAAAATTCTTATATGTCGAATTTGACTTCGGTGCTCGCGTTTTATGCATATTATAGTCTCGGCATTTATTTCGACACTTTTGGACTTTATGGCGGTGACCCTTTCTTCACGGCAGCCGACCAAGTGGTGACAGCGGCACAAAGTGCTACGACGGCGGGATGGAAAGCTTTCGACAGCAACAGAAACCGTTACTGGCTTGTCGAGAATTTTACAAATGCAGCATATCGTCCATTGCGCCACTATATGTATGAGTATCACCGACTTGGTCTCGATGTTATGGGAAATGGCAAAGTTGATGAAGGCCGCACGGCAATAACCAAATCGCTCGATTATGTGAAAAATGTTTACAGCAGTAAACCGAATATGTATTTCCTCCAGATACTCAACGACACAAAACGTGAGGAATGGAAGAATATTTATTCTGAAGGACCACAGCAAGAGAAGACAAAAGCAGTGAATATCTTCCGCGAAATAGATGCCTCTCATGCTGAGGAATACGAGAATATCCTGACTGCGAAACCTAAAATGTAGCATGTATGCTGAAGCATCTCGCAATAAATAATTATGCGCTAATTGATTCATTATCAATAAGTTTTGATGATGGGTTTAGTGTCATCACTGGCGAGACAGGTGCGGGAAAATCTATTTTTCTCGGTGCGATGGGCTTCGTGCTCGGTGAGCGTTCCGACTCAAGCATAATGCTCGATGAGTCGAAGAAATGTATGGTTGAAGCGACATTTATCATTGAAAATGAACGACTTAAGCCTTTTTTTGAAGAAAATGACCTCGATTTTGATAAAGAACTGATTATTCGTCGTGAGTTAACTGTGACGAAGAAGTCACGAGCTTTCATAAATGATACTCCTGTAACTATTCAACAACTGAAAGAGCTTGGTAATCAATTAGTTGACATTCATTCACAGCACGATTCACTGCTTCTCACAAATAATGAATTTCAATTAAATATCATTGACAATGCGGCAGATAACAATTTGTTACTCGTTGATTATCAACATGTTTATTATACATTCATAACTCTGAGAAACGAATTGAAAACGTTGCGCGAAATGGCTCAAAAAAACCTTGCCGAAAACGACTTCTTGACGTTTCAGCTTGATGAGTTGCTGAAAGCCGATTTGCAAGATGCTGAGTATGAAGAGGTTAGCCAGCGTCTCGAATTGTTAGAAAACGCTGAAGAGGTGAAGACGCTGCTCGCACAATCCGCAAGTTTGCTCAATAATTCGGATTTTTCGATACTTGACCAGTTGAATGATCTGAAGTCAATTGTTGAACGACTCAAACGTTATCTTCCGCAAGCCGAACAGTACGTGGAACGGTTGGAATCAGCAAAAATTGAATTTAAAGATATTGCACAAGACCTTGATAATCTGCAAGATAACACACAATTTGACCCCGATTTATTAAATATTCTCCATGAGCGTTTTGATTTGATTCAGCGTCTCATGATGAAACATCGTGTGAACGATTATTCCGATTTGTTGAGATTAAGGAAAAACTTACAGCAGCAAGTCGAGGCGTTTTCAAATATTGACGCACAAATTGCACAGAAAGATCAACAACTTTTGAATTGTGAGAAAAAATTATCTCAACTTGCTGATAATCTGTCAGATAGACGAAAAAAAATTAAGTCTTTTTTCGAGAAATCCGTTACGGAAATAATACGTCAGTTGAAGATGCCATACGGAATTTTTACTGTTGAATTGACTAAAACGCATGATTTTGCAGTCACTGGGAGAGATAAGGTGCGGTTTATGTTTTCCGCCAACAAAGGCATTGCTCTTGATGATATGAGCCGTGTGGCGTCGGGTGGCGAGTTGTCGCGTTTGATGCTGGCTATCAAGGCCGTAGCTTCTGAAAATAACTATATCCCGACATTAGTGTTCGACGAGATTGACACAGGTGTCTCAGGCGATGTGGCGTCTAAACTCGGCGACATCATGCAGAAAATGGGGGAGAGCCTGCAGATTGTCTCAATAACACATCTGCCTCAAATCGCCTCAAAAGCCAAGAACCATTTCTTTGTCTATAAGGACGAGAGCGCACAAAAAACACGCTCATGTATCAGACAACTGTCTCACAATGAACGTGTTACGGAAATAGCCAAAATGCTCAGCAACGATAAAATCACCCAAGAAGCGGTAAAAGCAGCCGAGGTGTTGTTAGCCATTAGCTGAGGACAACTAATGGCTAATCCCTAATGGCTAATAGCTAATGGCTAATGGCTATTTAAAGATATCTTTCTCTTTCAGTTTGTTCACTGTCCCGAATTTCTCAAGTGCTTTCAGGTCAATCTGCTTGCCGTTGCCCGACATCATGATGATAATCGGACGGTTGGCGACGAAGTTCTTGTAGAACTCCTGAACATCCTGATATTCAGTGTTTTTGATGATGTTAGTCATATCAATTCTCGGGTCGTGTGTGTAACCTTGCTCGACCCATGCGCTGACTGATTGCGGAATGTTTCTGAAAGAGATGTAGTCGGACGAGCGCGACATGATAAGAGCGTCTTTCGAGGCGTTGAATTTCTCAATGCGTTCGGGCATGTCGGTTATCAGGCCGTGCATCACCTCAATGCCTTCGTTGGTCTTGTCGGATTGTGAGCCGAGGTAGGTGAACAAGAATCCGGGTTTGCGGTTCAGATAATCGTAGTTAAAATAGCCGTAAGCCGAGTAACCTAATGAGCGGAACTCTCTAATCTCTTGAAACACAATCGAATACATGTCAGTGCCGAAATATTTGTTGAACACTTGCGCGACAGCCTTGTCTTTCTCATTCAAAATCTCGCCCGGGACATACATAAATATGTTGCTTTGCCTGAATTTCTTGTTTGTTGCGATGAAAATCTGATTGTCGTCAAAGCGTTTCTCGGTAATGAACCCCTTCTTCACGATGTTCGCGTCATCCTTGATGATGTTGTGCTTGAGCAATGCGTCCGCCACCTCTTTGAAGTCGATGTTGCCAACGAAATAGATGTTGCCGCTGTAGTTGAAAACGTTTTTCATGTCGTTCAAAATCTCGTCACCGCTGCGTTTTGCCCATGTCTTGACGGGTGTTTTGTTTATGAAAGACGATTTGTCACCGTATAGGGCATATTTGAAAACAGCCTCGCCCCATGTGGAGGCGTCTTCTTTGAGATTCTTGTCTTCCGTGATTTCATCCTCCACAAGGATGTCTTTTTTCTTCTCGTCATTCGATGGGGTGAGAATTTTTTCCTCACATAATGCGAGTATCACGTCCAAGTCTTTTTCAAAGCCGCTGATATTCAATGTCGTGGAGAACTGTGACGTGCTCATGTAAACAGATGCGCCAATTTTTTGGAACGCAAGACTCATCTCTTCGAAACTCTTTGACTCTGAACCTTGTAAACTCCAATATGATATGGCTCTTTCCAAATCCGGATTGTCATTTTTACCATAGTTGTATTCAATACTTAAGGTGAAGATGTCGTTATATGGATTTTTTGTCGTGAACATCTTGTAACAATTGTTGACATCGAATATAGTCACGTCTTTTCCAAACTCTATGTTTTGAGCCTTGACCTGTGGAACTTCTTCAGCTTCAATCATTTGGGCGAACTCCGACTTGGCTTCGGTGTTCTTTGCCTCTATAGGCTTCCAGTTTGGCTTGTCAACCTTATCTTTTGCGGGGAATCCCATTTTTGAACGGATGTCGAGGTAGTCGTTGGTGAAATATTTGTTTGCCATCTTCACGACATCTTCCTTTGTAATGTTTTTAATGCGTTCATTCTCAGCGAGATAGTCGTCGTATGTCATATTGCGCATTTCGAGTTCAAGGAAAAGACCCGACAAATACGACTGGTTTTCCAGATTTTGCATGCGTTCTTTTAGCTCGTTGGTACGGATTGCCTCCAACAGCTCGTCGCTGAAGTCGCCGTTTTTAAGTTTCTCTATGCTTGCCAAGATTACGTTTTCGGCTTTTTCATGCGACTGTCCGATGAGTTTGGGTGCGTAGAGTATGACGTTCGCGCCGTAATCTTCGAGGGAGAGAGGCATGAGCATTGCCATCATGATGTTGCCGTCAAGCATCTCCTTGTCCATGATGCCTGTCTCGCCGTTGCTGAACACTTGGCATGCCATGGTAAGCGGCAGATAGTCGTCGTCAGTCATCGTGACGCCTTTCCACGCCAATGCGCCTATTTTTATAGGTGTCATTCTTACATTTTTGATGGTCTGTCCATTAAATTCCGGCAATGTGAACGCCGGCTCTTCCGGCAGTTCGCCTCTGCGCCATGTGCCGAATTTCTCTGCCACCATAGGCTCGACCTCCTCGATGTTGAAATCGCCCACGAGGATGAGTGTCATGTTGTTGGCTACGTAATAGGTGTTGTAGAACTCGCGCATGCGGCGTGTCTGCGGGTTCTTCAAATGCTCGGTCAAGCCAACGATGGGACGGCCGTAAGGATGCTCGCCGAAAATCTCCTTGAACATGTATTCCTGGAAAGCGGTGATAGGCGAGTCGCCATACATGTTTTTCTCTTCGTAAACCGTTTCAAGCTCGCTTTGGAACAGACGGAACACAGGGTTGCGGAAACGCTCTACGTAAACGTCCATCCATTTCCCTATCTGGTTGGAAGGGAAGGTGTTGAAATACACTGTCTGGTCGTAGGATGTTCCTGCGTTCAAGCCTGTGCCACCCATCTTTGTAAGGATGACGTCGGTCTCGTTGGGGATGGCATAATCAGTAGATGCAATCGACAACTCGTTGATTTTCTGTTGGATGGCGGCACGTTCCTTGGCGTCGGTGGTCTCATGCAGCCTGTCGTACATGATGTCGATGCTGTCGAGATACACTTTCTCGGCCTCCCAGTTGATTGTGCCAATCCTGTCGGTGCCTTTGAACATGATATGCTCGAAATAATGTGCCATGCCGGTGGCGTCGAGAGGGTCGTTCTTGCTTCCGGTGTGCACATACACGGCACCATAAACCTGTGGCGACGAATGTTCCTCGCACATCACCACCTTCAAACCATTGTCAAGATACGAGGTCTTGACTTTTAACTGAGCGTGTAATCCGTTGACGCTCAACAAGATAACTAATACTAATAATAACCTTTTCATTGTGTTAAAGTTTGTTACAAATTTACGTTATTTATGAATTGTTTTAACCGACTGTCTATTACTTTCGTCATTTCGAGCGACCGAATTGTCTGGTTGTCATTTCGAGTGAAGCGAAGCGGAATCGAGAAATCCTTATTTTTCGAAATCATTTATTTATTACCTTTTTCATATTGTTTATGTTCAAAGAGGATTTATTCACCAAAGGTGAATGCTTTCGCTTCGCTTAGGTCTCCATTACGTTCCATTTCATTCCGCTTCGGTCGAAATGACGGTAGAGTTCATCAATTTCTTCTATCTTGATTTCATAAAGATCCATTTTCTTAAAAAGTTCCGGCACTGCATTGTCGAGGAACTCTTTTTTCTGTTCCGACATAATCTTCTCCTTCGCGTTTTCGCATACATAGAATCCGATGCCGCGTTTTGTGGCGATAATCTCTTTCATCTGCAGCCGCTCGAAGGCTCGCATCACCGTGTTGGGGTTCACGCCTAACTCTATGCCCAGCTCTCGCACCGAAACAATCTTGTCGCCGCTCCGGAACTCGCCGTTGAGGATGCGCTCGCACACATGGTCGTAAATCTGCAAGTAAATGGGCTTGTTTTTATTGAAATCCATAGTTTAATATTTCTGAGTTTTAATCTTATGATATGTTCCCCACAGCATCACAACCGAGACGACGGCTTGTAAGATGATGGAAGCCTGTGCTGTGATGTGTAGCATACGTTTGATGACGTCCGTCGCATTGTCCTCGTTCATCGATTGGAATATCGTCTCATGATTTGACACATAATTGATGAAAGCTATCATGGAAATGATGCTCAGAAGTATAAGAATACCAATCATTTTGCCGGTTTTGTGCTTTTTAAACACCATATTGCCGAACATGAAAATAGATGAAAGCATGATGGTGCTCAAAATATTTGATGTGATAAAAAATGATGGGAAAATACTACTGCTCACTGATGAATAATCTTCCTCAGACAGAAACATATTGTTTTCTAAAGCATGTTTCAATTGAGCATATTTGTCGAGATAAGCAGGGACGGCGAATCCTTCGTACGAACCACCGATAAGTGCCAAAACCGAGTCAACGGCTAATGCGCCCACGACATATACAATAGGTGCCACTATGATGCAGTAAAACACCATGCTGATGAATTTCTCGAGCGATGATGCAGGCATCATGGCATATCCCATGCCTTGACGAGAGTCGTTGCAATACTTGTAAAGCCTTGCCGGAGCGATGATTATCAAGATGTTGCGCAGCGTGCCGATTATGCCAAGGCGCGAAAACGGATCCATTTTGCCGTTAAACGGCGTCATGTTGCCGAAAAGCCATATTATCACCGGAATAGCCCATAAAATTATGAGAGCCAAACCTAAATTCTGTGCGAAACCGGCACCATCGCGTTTGATGACTTTGCCTAATCTGTTGATATTTAATGTGTTGTTCATTGCATTAAGTTTTTGATTTGTTCTTTGTTTTTCATTACCGCATTAAAGAGTGCCTCAATGTTGATGTTGCTCTCTTCGTTATTCACGTTGCGCATCACGTTGATGTAGCCTCCCGGCAGCATCTCGGTGTAGAAGGCGTTTTCGAGCCGTTCGGGGCCGTATTCGAAGAAAATCCTCTCGGTGATTTTCGAGAAGTTGGCGTTCAGCAGCACGTCGTCGTGGTCGAGGATGACAATCGGGTCGATGAGGTTCTCAACGTCTTTCACCTGATGTGTCGAGATGATGACGGTGGTCTCGTCGTTGCAATATTGCGCAATCACCTTGCGGAACAAGGCTTTCGATGGGATGTCAAGCCCGTTGGTCGGCTCGTCGAGGAAGAGATAATCTGTCTGCAGCGACATGGCGCAGGCGAGAAGAGCCTTTTTCTTCTGACCGTGCGACAACTCGTTGAATTTCTTTGACAAATCAACCTCAAGCTCTTTCATCAGAGTGTTGAAAAGCTCAAAATCGTAACGGGGATAGAACGCTCCCGTCTTCTGGACGAAACGCATGGGCGTGGTGTCCTCGGTAATCACCTCCTCCGGAAGGAAATACACGCTTTGCAGGAATTGCGGCTGTCGTTTTGACGGCGTGAGACCATCAACGCTTATCTCGCCATGCTGAGGCTTCTGTAAACCGCAAATCAATTTCAACAATGTCGTCTTTCCGACACCATTCTCGCCTAAAAGCCCGTAAATATTACCTTTCTCGAACTCAAGGCTGATTCTTCTGAAGACTTGCGTGTTTTTGTAAGCAAAGTCTAAGTTGTTGATTTTAATCATGTTACAAAATTTTTATATTTATTGCGCTTCTGTATTAGTCATCTAATACACTGCAAAAATACAACAAATTTTTCACATGTCAAGAAAAAAATGAAAAAAATTATCATTTATGCAAAAAATAAAATGTCATAAAAATGGAATATACTGCTTTAATTTGAGGAAAGCGTATGATATTCCGGTAAATGTCTTCATGTTCCTGCTGCAATTACAAGGCACATCTGATATTTTATTTTTCGATTCTTATTCTTGCATCGACCGCTACCACGTTCTTCGGATTGCCGAGCAACGGGTTGAGGTCCATCTCAGCTATCTCAGGCGCTGCCATCACCAAGGCTGCCACTCTTGCAATCTGCTCGGCATACACGTCGATGTTGACCGGCTGCTGGCCGCGTACGCCTTGCAGAATCTTGTATCCGCGCAGTTTGGTGAGTGCTTCCTTGGCCTCGTCGGCACTGATAGGCACGAGTGAGCTTTGCACGTCTTTCAGCACCTCGATGAAGATGCCGCCCAAGCCGAAGAACACCTGGTGACCGAACTTCTTGTCGCGGATGGCTCCGATATACACCTCGGTGCCGTCGAGCATGGGGTACATCTCCACGGCGTAGGTGTCTTTGATAGCCATCAGGCGGTCGAACTCCTTGCCGACGGTCTCAATGTCGCGCACGTTCAAGGTCACGCCGCCCACGTCCGACTTATGTACAGGCCCCACCACCTTCATCACGAGCGGATAGCCCACCTCGTTGGCGAAGTCCAATGCCTGCTGTTTCTTGTCAACCACGCGGATCTGCTTCTGCGCTATGCCGGCAGCGTCTAAAAGTTCGTAAATCTTGTCCGGAGCTATATATCCGTTATCGCAGCTGTCAATGCACTTGCGGATGCGTACGGTGTCAACCTGCGGCATCACCACGTTCTCGGGCTGTGGCTTCGGGGTGTTGTAAATCTTGCAGATGGCGTTGCCGAGCACACATTCTTCCGGGAAGTTGATGCGTCCCTTGGCGATGAAGTCCTCGATCTCGTCTTTCACGTTGATGATGGAAGGCAGCACGGGGAAGATAGGCTTCTTGCATGTCTTCATCTTTGCGTCAAGCAGGTTGTAAACCTCTTTGTTGCTGAAGAGGCCCGGTGAGCCGAAGATAACTACCGAGAAATCGATGTCGTTGTATTCGTTCTCAACGGTGTCGATGATATATCCGAGTTGCTCTGCTGTTCCTGTCGCCAAGAAGTCGATGGGGTTGCCGACGCTTGAGCCGGCGAAGAGTTTTTCCAACAATGCGGGGCTTGCCGGGTGTTCTTTGAGTGAAGGCACCTCCATGCCGCCGTTCGACAGCACGTCGGTGAGCATCACGGCGGGGCCGCCTGCGTGGGTGATGACGGCGCAGCGTTTGCCTTTAATCTCAGGGTGCATGAAGATGGCGCACACTGTCGTCAGCTCCTGACGGTTCTGGCAGCGCACTATGCCTGCTTTTCTGAATAATGCGTCAACGACGGCGTCGTTGGTGGCGAGGGCGCCTGTGTGCGACGAGGCGGCGCGTGAGCCGGCAGCCGAGCCACCACTCTTGATAGCTGCGATATGGCATCCTTTGTTGATGAGGCTGCGCGAGTGTTTGAGCAGTCGCTGCGGGTCGCCAATCTTCTCCATGTAAAGCATTATGACACGACTCGATTTCTCAGGGTCGAAGGTCTCGTCGAGGTGCTCCAGCACATCTTCGATGCCGAGCTGCGCACTGTTGCCTACCGCCCATACGCTGTTGAACTTCAGACCGTTGCTCATGCCGTATTCCTTGATGAACACCGCCGTGGCTCCTGAGCCGGTGATGAAATCCACGCCTTTGGGGTCGAGAGGAGGGATGGGGGTGTCGAAACAGCCGGCATAGTTCACGTTGAGGAAGCCGGTGCAGTTGGGACCTATCAGACTGCCGCCCACACTGTTGATGGTATCGACGATATGTTTCTCGATGGCGGCACCTTCGGCGTTCTCCTCCGAGAATCCGGCACTGATGATGATGAAGCCTTTGCAGCCTTTCTCTTTCGCCAGCACATCGACGGTCTGGACGCAGAACTTGGCGGCGATGCAGATGATGGCGCAATCAACCTGAGGCAGGTCATCGACCTTGGCGTAGCATTTCACGCCCTGCACCTCGGTCTCTTTCGGGTTGACGGCGTAAACTTCACCTCTGAAAGGACTGTCAAGAAGGTTTTTCAAAGCTTTTCCACCGGGTTTGTGGATGTCACTCGACGCACCGCACACCACGATGCTTTTCGGATTTAGTAATTCTTTTGCTATCATATCTGTAAGTTTAACTTGTCTGAAATTTTTGCAAAAATACGATAATTTGCCTTATTTTCAAAATTAATTTTCGATATAGGCGAATGTCGTCACTTTTCCGTCTTTTTTTATCGCGAAATGCCATCCGTCATCCATTTTTTTGCGGTAGATGCGGAGGACGTCGCCTTCGAGGCTCTCTGTCTCGTAATGAATCTCCATCTCCTTGATTATCATTGCCTCCAATTCCTTGACGGAAAAGGTGTCGAGCACCATCATGCAGTACTTGGTGTTGTTGGTGTGATGAGAGATGTCGATGTCGCTCGCCTTTATTGTTTTTTCGTAAACAAAATCGTCTTCCGAGAAATCGTCTTTGAACCTCTTGAAAACAGGCTCTATGGCTTTTTCAGTAATGAATTGAATGTCAGGATATTGTATGCTGTCAACTTTTCTGAGACGGCGTGTGTCCTTGTCCAGGATGACCCATTCCGCTATGGCGTTCACCACGGGTCTCGAGCCGTCTTTCAGAATTTGATATGAACGGAAACACTTCAGCGTCTCAGGTCCTGCCGGCCATGTCCTCAAAATCACGTCATCGCTCTCCCTGACGATGTCTTTGAACTCGAATCTTATGCGGCGCACCACCCAGAAAGCGTTGTCGCGTTCCATCAGCGTCTGCATCCCGATGCCGAGCTGTGTGGCGTTGACATCGGCAAGCTCCTCAAACAAGGTCTGCATCATGAACGGACTCAGCCTGTTCACGCTGTCGCAATAACTTGCTAACACCTTGAAATCTCTTGAAAACTGATTGTTATTCATATTCAAATTTTTAATGCTGTTCTATGTGTTTGTCATTTCGTTCCATTTCATCTCACTCCAGTCGAAATGACAGGGGAGCGTCTCTGCCTCACTGCCTCAAACGTCACTATCGCCGTGGTCACGCTCACGTTCAACGAGTCGGCTATGCCGTTCATCGGGATGATGATGTTCTGGTCGGCGGCATCGACCCACTGCTGTGATATTCCTGTCGCCTCGGTACCCATCACTATCGCTGAGGCTTTTCTGAAGTCAGCGTCGAGATAGTCGATAGAGGCTTTCAGGTATGTGCAATATATCGTTATGTCATTGTCTTTCAACCACTTGATACATTCTTCCGACGAACAGGCGAACAATGGCACGGCGAAGATGCATCCCACGCTGGCGCGTATGGCGTTAGGGTTGTACAAGTCTGTCCTTGGGTCAGCTATTATCACCGCATCAACTCCGGCTGCGTCGGCGGTGCGCATCACGGCGCCTAAGTTGCCGGGCTTCTCCACAGTCTCCAAAACGATGATGAGCGGATTCTTCTTTTTAGGCTTAAACGTCTGTAAATCAGCGTATTTTGGTATTGCCACTGCCAATAAGCCGTCGCTGCTTTCACGATATGCTATCTTCTCAAAGACGTCCAACGAGACTTCCTCAACCGAGCGCGCCGTTATTCCTGCTCCTTCTCGGACAACATCAGGACACACGAACAAGGTGTCTATCTCAAGTCCGCACGCCACGGCGCGCTCAATCTCGCGTCGCCCCTCAATGATGACACGGTTCTGCTCGCGTCGCTCCGAGGCTTTCTCCAACTTGATGATATTCTTTATCTTAGGATTGCTCTTGCTTGTAATCATGACTTCGCCTTCTTGGTTTTTAATTGTGAGAATATCAAGCCCACCACCACCAGCACAATGCCGATAATCTTGTTGCTCGACATAGCCTCTATGCCTAACAGAAAACTGAAAATGCCGGTGAACACAGGTATCAGGTTGCTATATACGTTGGCTCTCGACGCGCCGATTTTGCTGAAAGCGAATGCCCACAATGAGTAGGCGATGGCACTGCAAAGCACGCCGAGACATATCAGAGGCATTATGTATTCGCTCACATTGCCGAAATGCGACGGCTCGAACTGCTCCATGATGATGGTCATAGGAATGAAATAAATCATGCCGATGATGTTCTGTACCCACGTGATTGTCAAGGGCTTGTATAGTTTTGTCAGTTTCACCAACGAGATGGAATAGCCCACAGCCACAATCACCGCGCCGCAAAGAAACAGCACGCCCTTGGGCGACGCTACAAACTCTAAGTCTTTGTTTACCAGCATCACCATCACGCCAAGAAACGACACTATGAAGCCTGCGATGTTCATAGGCGAGAGCTTTTCTCTCAGGAAAATCGTCGCCGCGACAGGCGTCACCAACGGTATCATCGCGATAATAGCTGAACCGATGACGGGGGAGGTGTTTTTCAGCCCGTAGCCCTCGAAAAGAAAGTACAAAAACGGCTCGAACATCGCCGCCAAGGCAAACAAACCTATATGTCTGCGCTCCACTTTCTCGTTGAGACGGAAGATGAAAAGCGTCGCGGTCAAAAATATCGTCGCTATCAACAAACGTAGAAATATTGTCGTGGTGGGGTTCAGGCTTCGGTACACCTGCGTTGACCAGATGAACGACAACCCCCAGATAATCATGGCGATAACGCCTGCAAAATGAACTAAATAACTTCTGTTTTTCATTCCGCAAAGGTACATTTTTTTTAAGAAATGATAGAAATAATTTTTAAAAATTGTGTTTATCTCTGAAAAAAAGCGTATCTTTGCTGATTATTTGTTTCAAAATGAAAGTGAAGAAAATTTTAGTGTATTGCCTTTATGTGCTGCTGTTTTGCGTGGCATTTCTTTTCGCGATGAATATCTTCGTGCCTGTTTATGTCTTCGACGAGCCGGTGCCTTTTCATGGTGATTATCTTCATAATCCATATCAAGATATCGACTCAACTTATTGGAAACGCTGCAATTTCCACGGTCATACGCGTCAATATGGCGGCGTGACCAACGGCCGCGTGAACGGAAATGTGGTTTATGACAGCATGTATCGGCTCTTCGACTACGACCATGTGGGCATCTCTGATTACAATAAGGTTAACGACTACGAAAATGACAAGGACCCAGGCTATATCCCCGGCTACGAGCACGGCTACAACGTTTGGAAGATACATCAGGTGTGCCTCGGAACAAAAAATGTGCGGCGCATCGACTATTTCTTTTTCCAGACTTTAAGCATGAAACAACACATGCTCAATAAGCTAAGCGAGCAAAATAGGGTAGTGGCAATCGCTCACCCCAGCTTTGTTGATGGCGGTTATCTTGTGAAAGACATGAAATATCTCAGCAATTACAGGATTTTGGAGGTCTTGAACGGCTTCGTCAACTCTCCTAAGCATTGGGATATGGCTCTCTCCAACGGTCATCTCGTTTATCTCATTGCCGATGATGATACTCATAACGTATTGAAAGTGAACGATATAGCTCTCAGGACGACGTATCTCAACGCCAAAGACAACGCCGCCGACCATCTCTACGACGCTCTTCTTTTGGGCAAAGCTGTCGGCGTTGATTTTCACCTCGACAGGCAGGAAAGAATGGATGACAAGGTGGTTCGTTTCAAACGCGATACTCCTTACCTCAACAGCGCGAAACTCAACGGTACAAATTTTTCTGTAAGTGTAACAAAACCAATAAGAAAGGTGCAATTTATAGGACAAAACGGCACCATTTTAAAAGAAGTGACACCTGCCGACCGTACACTATATGATATATCGTACGATATTCAACCTGCCGACCAGTACGTGCGCACCGTCCTGACGTTTTTCGACGGCTCCACTATGTGGCTGAATCCAGTGACGCGCCACGAAAGTCCCGACATCATAAAGCAACGTCTCGACCATGTCTCCTACCTCTGGACAACCCTCCTCTGGGCATTGTACATAGGAGCCATCATATTGATTGTCAAAATAATAAAAACCCTGCGACGGTAGTAACGGACCGTCGTCAGTCTTATGACAAAATCCGTCTTTTCGACCGGAGACAGTTGGTCAGCTAATCAATTATAGTTTAAAAATCATGCCTAATCTTGTCTGAAAACCACAAAGCCGCCTCCGCTTTTCATCTCTATCGTAACCATACCGTCTTTAATCTCCAAATCCGTTACGACCTTATAATCTTCCGCGTTACTGTCGGCGTTCACGCCATCAACAAACGCACTGCACGTCCCATTTCTTATCCCTAATTTCGACAAATCAATCTTCAAAGTCCTTCCTTCCCAGTTGGTAATGCCACCTATATACCATCTGTTACCCGAACGCCGTGCTATCACTGCGTATTCGCCAATTTTCCCGTCAAGGGCAACAGTCTCGTCCCACACCGTGGGTATATCCGCGATGAACTGCGTGCATTCCTCTTCACGCATGTATTTACTCGGACTGTCGCACATCATGTTGAACGGCGACTCAAATATCACGTATTCAGCAAGTTGGCGACATCGTGTACCCTGACTCATCGGGTTGCTGTGGATAGCCCTGAAATTGTATCTGTTGGCGTTGTCCATCGCGCCCTGTGTGTAGTCGAGATACCCTGCCACCATGCGGATGAATGGTATCATGGTCTCGTATGTCACCTGCTCCGTCACTCCGTCCCATTTCGACTGTTCAAGACCATAAACACCCTCAAAATTCAGCACGTTAGGATAGGTGCGGCACAGTCCTGTCGGCTTGTAAGCCCCGTGGAAGTCGATGAACAGGTGATATTTCGCCGCCATCGCCGCCATCCTGTAATAGAAATCTACCACTTTTTGGTCGTCACGGTCCATAAAATCCACCTTAAAACCCTTGATACCCATCGCGCTGTAGTGCTGGCATACGTGTTCCATGTCTCTGTCGATGGCGTAATATCCTGCCCAAAGCACAAGTCCTACATTCTTCTCATCGGCGTAAGCCACTAATTCTTCAAGGTCTATCTCCGGCACCACCTGAAACAGGTCGGCTTGCTTGTTCACAGCCCATCCTTCGTCCAAAATGACGTATTCTATGCCGTGTTCCGAAGCGAAATCTATATAATATTTGTAGGTGTCGTTGTTGATGCCAGCCTCGAAATCTACACCCCAGATGTTCCAGTCGTTCCACCAGTCCCATGCTACTTTCCCCGGCTTTATCCAGCTCACATCTGCCACCCTTGATGGCGATGCGAGTTTATAAACCATGTCGCTGTTCATCAGCTCGGCATCGTTTTCCGAAATTATCATCGCCCTCCATGGGAAATCACGCGTGCCCGCCACCTTCGCGATAAAGCTTTCCCGTTCTTTTACAACGAGTTGCAGCATATTATGCCCGCCTTGTTCCTCTGTTTTAGGATATGTCGCCTGCACCGCAGCAAGGCTGCTTCCCTCTCCTTTGCGGAAAAAAGTCCCTGGATAATCTTCCAGATCCGACTCCACAATCACCACTTTTTTGCCATCTTTGAGACATACCAATAAAGGTGTAAATGCGATGCGTTCGGTGTCCATTTTCGAGATAGGCTCAACGGTATATTGGCTCTCAAAAGATGTGAAAAACTGCTGCACGAGGAAATCGCCGTCACCCCTGCGGGCGTTCACGTATGGAATATAAGCCGTGTAATCCTCGTCAAAGACGTAATTCACATTCTCTTTTTTGATAATAATAGGCTTCTTAAAACTTGTAGAAAAACGATAGGCAACCCCATCGTCAAATGCCCTGAACGTGAGTGAATAATTATCTTTAAACCTGATAATCAATTCATTATAATTGTTATTAACCTCTTTTTTCTTGTAAAAATCAGCAGTTATCGTCCCCTCGACAGCGTTTCGTTTTAACTTTTTCACAACGTTGCCTTTACCAAAAATCGTGCCGTCGATTAATTCCATTGAGATGGGTGAGTTCTTGATAATCAATGTGTTATCGTGTTTAACGCTATAACTTATCTCATTACCTATGTCGATTGTCATGGTGATTTTGTTATCCGGCGACTTTAATATATAAGTGTTTTGTCCGTAAGTCACACAAAACCAACTCATTAAGGTAAATAACAAAATTAAGTTTTTCTTCATAATAATGCAATTTGTGTTAAAAATCGCCCCAAAGTTAAAATAAATTTTTCACATGTTAAAATAATTTTTATCTTTGTCGAAAATTTAAATTAGAAAAAATGAAAAATTTACTCTTAATCAGCAATTCTACTAATTTCGGTGAGACATATCTCGCGTGGGCTATGACCCAACTTGAACAATTCTTTGAAAAAAACCAACTCGGCGCAAAGAGCAAGGTCGCTTTCGTGCCTTTTGCCGGTGTCTTCATCGGCGGAAACCCTTATCCTGCAAGCTATGACGCCTATACGGAGAAAGTGAAAAAAGTGTTTTACGAGAAGCTCGGTGTCGAGACTTTTGTCTCTGTTCATGAGGTGGAAGACAAAATAAGCCTCGTAAAAACAGCCGACTGTATCGTGGTGGGCGGCGGCAATACTTTCCATCTCGTGGCTGAAATGCACAAATATGGCTTGATGAACGCTGTTGCCGAATGCGCTGAAAACGGCACGCCTTACATAGGGTGGAGCGCCGGCTCTAACATCGCCTGCCCGACTCTCTGCACTACCAATGATATGCCAATAGTGCAGCCTGCGAGCTTTAACACATTGAATGTCATACCGTTCCAGATAAACCCTCATTATCTTGACCCGCATCCTGATTTTGATAAGATGATAAAACATGGCGGCGAAACACGTCAGGACCGTATCAACGAATACCTTGCCGTGCATCAGGAAATGAAGGTCGTTGGACTGCGCGAAGCTACGGCAATATGGGTCGTCGGTAATAAGTATTTCCTGAAAGGTGGCAAAAAAATGATGATTTTCAAATATGGTACAGAGCCTGTCGAACTTGAGCCAAATCAGGAAATAACAAAATACGTACTCTGATTGTAAAAAAAAAAAAAAATAATTGTTCGTATTGTAAAAATACTTATATTTGCAACTTGAAAACTGTTGAATGATAATTGAAATATGAAGAAATTATTATCTATAATATTGATTATCATGGCATTGGTGAATATTTCTCTTGCACAGAACAGAGATGTAAACAATATTCTCAACGCTCAGTTTGATGTGCGTATCGGTGGCGTAGGTCCGAAAGGAACAAAAATTATCCAGATAAAAACCAAGGGCAAGACGCTTGACGACGCTATCGAGTTGGCAAAACGTGACGCTGTGGCTGTGTGCTTGCTCCGCGGACTTCCCGCCTCTACAAAGACACGACCGATGCCAGCCATCGTCAAAGAAAGCGTAATAGAGAAAAATGAAAGTTATTTTATTGATTTTCTTGAGATTCCGAAATCTAAGAAAGTCGTCGGACAATATGCTCGTTACGTAAGTAAGGCTCGTGAAACCGATTGGCGTGAGACAACTAACGGCGTCGATGCCATAGTGAATGTGCAGGTGCTTTACGACAACCTTCAGCAATATATGCAAGATAAAGGATTGTCGGTAAAGGTAAAAGAGACGATAGCCGGCAAATATCTGAAACCGCTTATCATGGTGGTGCCTGCCGATGTGTATTGCACCGAGATGGATTTTGTGCAGACGTGGACCGACGAGACCGGCAAGAAACAGACAATCTCCGACTACAATATATTCAATAGGGAGGACAGCCGTGACCTGCGTCTCGTCATCACGTCACTTAATGAAATTTTCGCCTCGCGCGGATTCGAGACCATAAGCCTTGAGTTCCTGCTCAAGAGCCTTTCGATGGAAAACGACGAAAACGCCTTTGTCGGCGAAGATTACGGATTGGAAAGCACTGTGAAAGAGTCGCCTCTCGATAGAATAAAACGTACCGCTAATGTCGATTTTATCGTCGATTTGGATTTTTCACTCTATGAAGTCGATGAATATCGTTACGTCGCTTTTAATATGAGAGCTGTTGACCCTTGCTCAAACGCTGTCGAAATAGCCCATGCCTACGGCGACGGCGAACCGTCACGTACCGCCACAATCAACACCCTCCTCGAAGAAGCAGTGATAAATTATGTGGACGATTTCTGTGACAAACTCCAAAGTCATTATCAGAAAATGGAAACCGACGGACATCGTATCACAGTGAAAATAAAACGCACCGACAATTCTCCTTACGACTTCCAAAGGTCGAAATTTAATTTTGAAGGAAAACAGACAAAACTCTGCGATATTGTCTATTATTGGCTTCAGGATAACACACTTGATAATAATCCGACAAGGAATATTACCCCTAACGTGTTGAGCTTCAGTCAAGTAATGATTCCTATGATAACAAAAAACAGACATGACGCGGTGCGCCGCCTCGACTCTAACGAATACGTGACACAACTGCAAGAGTTCCTCTCTGAAAAATATAATATTGAAAGCACAATCTATATGCGCGGTCCAGGAGAAGCATGGCTTATTTTATGATTTAACGAATTAAAAATGAATAATATGAGGAAAATTTTTACAACCTTTTCAATTGTAACAATGATAGTACTGATGACGTCGTGCGCCATCTACGAAAAACGTGTCTTTTCAAGTGATGAAATCACAATAAGCAATCCATGTGCTGGTGAAACTATTGATTTTAAACTTGTTTCCCTTATCGGCAACAAAGACACACAGACAATGACGCTCACAGGCAAGTTTGTGAACCATGGCGTGAACAAAGATGTTACGGTAGGTAGAAACCTTATCGCTTACGATACAGAAGGCGATGCACATAACACAACTTCTCGCGTAGCTGTTGATTATAAAGCACTTACCGATGTGACAGTGAAGTTTTCATTTCAAATTCCAGGACAGGTTGTGCCTAAAAAAGTGAAAAAAATGTCCGTCATCGCTTTCGACATTGACGACTGCCGTATTGAATTGCGTAATGTGCCGATTATCTGGAAATCAAATAAAGAAGAAAAAAAATAAATTGTTTAACTTAAATTATTGAATATGAAGAAGTTAACGTATCTTTTAATCGCTGTTTTCTTGTTATCAGCCTTGCCGCAGGTATCGTTTGCGCAGTCGGATGACCCGTTTGAACAGGAAACACTGAAAACAAACAATAATGGCAACATACGCCGTGAGAAAAAAATTAATCGTAAGAAAAATGCTGAGACTGAAACGACACCTCAACTTCAAATGCAACCTGTTGAAAAACCTGCAAATAATCAAGTTGCAAAACCCGCTAATAACGATGAGATGACAATCTCCAATCCTTGCAGCGACTGGCTCGATTTCGAATTTATCTCTCTCGTCGGCAGCCGTGGCTCACAAACAATAAAACTCACATTCAAGATAACAAACCACGACGTTAATAAAAGTTTGAGAGTCGGCTCAAAACTTATCGCCTTTGATAACGAGGGTGACGAGCATTCAAGTAGCTATATAGCGTCTGGCAGCTACAACTGTATGACAGATGTGCCGGTGAAAATATCGTTCGACTTGCCCGAAAAGGCAAATCCTGCTAATGTTAAAAAATTAAATGTCATCGGCTTCAATATCGACGATTGCCGCGTTGAAATGAGAAATGTGCCAATCGAATGGAGATAATTGAAAATGTTTTTGATTGATAAAAAAATTGTTATTTTTGCAAATTATTTAATGAAATGAAAAAGTTATCTATAATAAGTTTTATCCAAGCCATGACCATCTTGCTTTTGGTTAATACTGCTTTCGCACAGAAACAGAACGAAAAAAGGTCGGTGCTTGACCAACAATATGAGGTTCAATACATCGGAGTCGGTCAGGATGGCACGAAGGTGTTCACCGTAACTACTACAGCAAAAGACGCCACTGATGGCGTGGAGATGGCAAAACGCGACGCTGTGGCTGCATGCCTCTTCCGCGGAATCACGGCATCAGGTCAAACAAAAGCTACTCCGGCTATCGTGACATACACCGTCGCAGAGGAAAATATCGCTTTCTTCGAGAATTTCCTCGCCCTTCCGACAAAAAAAACACCCGGTGGACAATATCATCGCTTTATCAATAAGACCGGACAACCACAGTCGGTGAAAAATGGTAAGGCTTATGCCGTGTCGGTTGATGTGCAGGTGAAATACGACGAACTCGTGAAATATATGCAGGATAAAGGATATGCAGAGAAAGTGAAAAATACCGCTGCCGGAAAATACGCGAAACCTCTGCTCATGGTCGTACCGTCGGATGTGTATTGCAGCGAAATGGGCTATGTGCAGAAATGGAAAGACGAGAATGGTATCATACATACCATCTCTAACTACGATATCTTTAATAGAGAAGACAGCCGCGACCTTCGACTCGTCATCTCTGCCCTTAACGAAATTTTCAAGAGCAAAGGCTTTGAAACCCAGAGCCTTGAGTTCCTCCTCAAGAGCATAAAACAGGAAGAACAAGAAACATCCCTGATAAGTAGCGACTACGGCCTTGACGGCGATATCATGGAGTCGCCAATCGACCGGATTAAACGTACCGCTAACGTCGATTTCATTATCGACCTCGACTTCGAAATTATGGAAAAGGGCATGCAACGCTATGTTACTTTCAATATGAGAGCCGTTGATGTAAGCTCAAATGCAAGAGAAATTGCTCACGCACACGGTGACGGAAAACCATCTAACTCAGCTACAGTCAACACTTTACTCGAAGAAGCCGTGCTTAACCACATGGATTCGTTCTGCCAGAAACTTCAAGATGAATTCATCAATATGTCGGAAAACGGACGCCAGATTACAGTGAAAATCAAGAAGACGGAAAATTCCGACTATGACTTGCTCAGAGATACGTTCATGTTTGAAGGCGAACAGACGACACTTAACGATATTATCTATTATTGGCTTCAAGATAACACCGTTGATAACAACCCGACGAGAACCATTACGCCTAATCTGCTCACATTCAATCAGGTGATGATTCCGCTGACAAAAGAAGGTCGTCGTGGAGCTATTCAACGTGTTGATACTCAAAGCTATCTCACAGGATTGCAAAGCTATCTGAGAAATAACTTCAACATTGACGGCACTATCTATATGCGTGGTCCAAGTGAGGTTTGGTTGATTTTATAACTAAAAAAGAGAATCTATATGAAAAAAATCAAGTTCTTATTACTCGCGGCTGTTATCATATTGTCAGGATGCCTGCTCAAGGCCCAGAATGATATGACTTTCGAACAGATGATTCCTGTGCGTGTGCTCATGCCGAAACATAAAGACGTGAAAGGTGACGCCCTGACGGTATTGTATAACCGTCTGAATCAAGCAGTTACACTCAATGGACTTGGCTCTTCAACAAACGAAAGTCGTTTCCTTATAGTGTCATCGGTTACAATCTTGTCGAAAACAGTCACGGCATCTATACCTGTCCAGTATATGGCAGAAGTTGAGGTGTCATTTTATTTCGTCGATAATGTGAATAAAGTGATACTTTCACAGGAAATGATTACCAAAAAAGGAATGGATGATAATGATGACAAAGCCGTTGCCAAAGCTATCAAATCAATACAGGCACGTGACCCTAAGTTAAAGAAACTCATCACTTTAGGTAAGAAAAAAGCTGTTGAATATTATAAGGCCATCGGTGAAGAAGCTGATGCAAAAGATACTTCCGAACCTGATGTGTCTTGGATTGTGTTGGAATAACCCGAAAAAATTAGCGTTATGAGAAAAATATTTTTAATCGCTTTTGCCTTGATGTTGCCTCTTTGCTCTGTGGCACAAAAGAAGGGCTTTAAAATGACCGAAAGTAATCCTAACGAAAAACCTAAATGGGTTACCGAAAAAGAGAGGATGGACTATATCTATGTCATGAATCAGGAAGGTGCTACACTCGCCGACGCAAAAGGATTGGCTATGAAAGCTGTCGTTGATGAAATATCACAGTCAGTAGCAGTTAATGTGGAAGGCGAAATTATTGATAATGCCATGATTAGCATTAATAATGACCAAAGCGAATATCGACAGGAATACATCAACAGGACAAAGACAAGACTGGCTAAAATGCCGGCAATACAGGGTATTACCATCCAGAAAGCTGATGTGTATTATGAGCGTTATTATAACAAAAAAACTGGAGATGAATACTATGTCGTATATCTTAGATACCCGTTCAGCGAATTTGAGAGACGCTCCCTTATCGAGGCTTATGATAAACACGAGAAGGCAATCAATGATAAAATTGTGATGTATGCTGATGCTGTCGAGACAGTGAGTAGCATAGAAGATATCAACAAAAACATAGCAAGTCTTACAGGTCTCGCAAAAGAACTGGATGCTGTTGATACCAGAAATCATAGAATCAATACCATTATTGGTTTGTATAATGATATCTTTAAATCTCTTATTATCGAGGTCGTCGAAAATAAACCAAATCACATGGCAGTGCGACTGGTTTACAAGGGACGCATGATATCAACGTCACAAAAGCCTAAATTCGCTTCGGATTGCGCTATGGATTTCAACACTAAATACGTCAACGGTATCTGTCATTTCGATTTTGACAGTGGATACTGTTACGCACAAGATGATCCGGAAGTGAAGATAACGTTCGTGGCTGGAAGTAACAAGGTAAGTAAACAAATTAGAATCAAGTTTTAAAAATAATATGCGGAAGCCGAAAAGCAAAGAGTAGGCATTAATTAAAATTTTATCACAAAATGAAAAAGTTAAGTTTATTAGTGTGTGCAGCAGTGCTTGGAATGTTTGTCGTTTCATGCGGCTCATCGAAAGAAGTTGCAAAGGCTCCGGAAGGAGAATGCAATGAATGTATCTCTACAAAAGATGCCATCAGAGTTGAAGGTTCTTTCATGGCTCAGTTTGAAAACCAGATTCCTAAAGCAAAACAGGCTGCAAGAAACAATGCAAGACAAGAACTTGCACGTATCATGAACACCAAAATTGAAAGTGTTATTGAAGATTATTCATCAACATATATCGATGGCGATGCTCAGGATTTCAGACAAAGTGTCAAGGATTTAAGCCGTTCGGTGGTTAGCCAGAACGTAACAGGTGCCGTTCCTGTAAAAGAATGGAGCGAGAAAATGAAATCAGGCACAATGTACTACTCATGCGTTGAACTCAGCGCAAACAATATCCTCGAACAGATTAAAGATAAAGTCTCCAATGACTCGAAACTTAGAACAGATTTCGAATATGAGAACTTCAAAAAGGTCTTCGATCAGGAAATGCAGAAAATGAACCAGTAATAAATGAAAAAGTGTTTACTTTTTTTAATTACATTACTTATATATACGGGAGACATTTTTTGTTCTCCCGTATATTCAATTGATGATAGCCTGCCGTCTTGGTTTTACTCTCCTTATGCGGCAGTGGGCGTCTCTGATATGTATCTCGATAAGGAAGTGGCTGTGAATCAAGCAGTTATAAGAGCTTTGTACACCTACGCCTTGTCAGAAGATGTTAATATTTCTTCTGTTTATGAACTGTATTATCATATAGAAAATGGCAGAAGAAATAGTGTGGATGACCAGAAATCACATTGTTTTGTGGAATTTGAGACAGAACTTGTTGATTATGATTACGAAATAGTGGATGTTTTTTATACGAAGTATGATGAGGCCGTCGTATTGCTGAATGTCTCTCAAGGTAATGATGACGGAATGAAGAGAAACGCGAGGTTCAACGGCTCTTGCGTGTTCTACTTTGATGGAACGATAAGATATCCGGAATATGGAGATTTGCTGAGAGTGCAGATGATTACTCCGGATGAAAATATTAAGTCGTTGGAATGGCTCGCACGGACTGAGAATAGCACGACAACGATTTATTCAACAACAGATGGTGAGTCGGAAAGACTTTTAGAGAAATATTATGTTTATGGTAACAATGGCATACAATTGAAAAATGCTGTTTATCAAAACACAAAACACGGTGTCTGGCATTGCTTGTCTGACACTTATATGCAGGCACTGACTAACTTCATCCCATATAACTCGCTGGTTTGCAGTACTAATAGGATAGTGTCTGATTATCAAGGATATAACGATAATTCGGAATACAAAGATAAGGTGCAAGACATGGTCAGAAGAATATATTCTACCAAGGTACATTGCGAAATTGCTGAAATAGCAACCGGAAATGGAAATATTTATGTAAATTGGGATATTATAGAACATGTACAACCAGATGATTATCAACATGTTAGAGACGGTGAGGTTGTATATGAAGTCGAGGGAACGCAGGCTGTCGTTGGCGCAGATTATTCAAAAGCTAAGAATGAATCGAAAAGAATAGCTATGATAAGTGCCCAAAACGAAATTGCCAAAATGTCAAACTTTCTTGCAAGTAGCACCGCCATCGATTTTTCTATGACAGAAAATGAGGGTTTTTATGAAAGATACTGCGATACGGCACAGATTTCAACCATAATGATGCTGAAAGGTGTGAAAGAAATCATTGTGGCAGACCCTGAACTGAACAATGGAGTGTTTCATGCAAAAATTAAGACGGCAATCAACCCTAATAATATCGTGCCAATAAAAAGATAATAAATGTAAGTTATGAAATATCAAGGACTTAACTCAATCGAGGTAGAACGAAGCCGTGCTACGCACGGCTTCAATATTCTTACTCCTCCACAAAGAGAGCCTCTCTTTCGTCAGTTTTTAGAAAAATTGAAGGATCCAATCATCAGAATCCTTCTTATAGCATTGCTGCTTTCAGTGGGAGTAGCAGTCTATCAATATGTTACGACTGATGAGGGCTTTAGTGTATTGCTGGAACCACTCGGAATTTTTGTAACTATAGTGCTGGCTACAAGTGTAGGCTTCGCTTTTGAAGTGAGAGCAAACAAAAAATTCGACATCCTCAATCAAATTAACGATGAGGAAATGGTCAAAGTGATTCGTGATGGCAATATTACACTTGTCGCGCGACGTGAAATTGTTGTGGGCGATCTCGTGATAATTGAGACTGGCGATGAAGTGCCCGCCGATGGTGAACTTTTAGATGCTTTTGCATTGCAGGTGAATGAATCTGACCTTACCGGTGAACCGATGGCAAAAAAAACAGTCGATGAAAATGAGTTTGATGAGGAGGCTACTTACCCTTCTAATTGGTTGATGCGTGGCAGTAAAATTATTGATGGTCATGGCATTATGCGTGTCGAAAGGGTGGGAGACGCCACCGAATGGGGCAAAGTATATAAAGGTTCGCAAATCGACAATAACATCAAGACACCTCTCAATATACAACTTGATAAACTTGGAAAAATTATCTGCTACGCAAGTTATTGCATTGCCACTATCATTTTTATAATCCGTCTGACGATGTATTTCGTCCACAGTAATCAGATAGATAATGGCATAGAATGGTTTAATTTTGCACAATATTTACTAAACACCCTTATGATAGCAATCACAATAATCGTTGTTGCTGTGCCCGAAGGCCTACCGATGAGCGTCACTTTGAGCCTCGCGTTAAGTATGCATAGAATGCTGGCGACCAACAACCTCGTGCGGAAACTCCATGCCTGCGAGACGATGGGTGCTACCACAGTGATTTGTACCGACAAAACCGGCACTCTGACACAAAATCAGATGAGTGTCAGTGATATATCGTCGTATGGCTTGCCTGATAAAATACTCGACAATAGCAATGTTAGCAATATTTTGAAAGAAAGTATTTCTGTCAATACCACCGCCTTCCTCGATTTTACTGATGAAAATAAAGTGAAAGTTATTGGCAACCCAACTGAGGGAGCGTTGTTGTTATGGCTTGATAATCAAGGAGTTAAATATTTTGATTACAGAGATACTGACAGACTTTTATATCAAGTGCCTTTCTCTACAAAATACAAGTTTATGGCGACAATTGTTGATTCGAAGTTGTTCAACAAGCCGATGTTTTATGTGAAAGGCGCACCTGAAATTATCCTTCAGCATTGCGACCGAATAGTTACCGAATCAGGAGTTGTAGGCATTGAACCATATCGTGAAGCAATTGATAATCAGTTGAATACGTATTATGGTAAAGCTATGCGAACTTTAGCTTTGGCGTATAAAGAGGCTGACGTAAACGAGCAGTCGTTTGACCATAAAACAGATAATCTTGTTGCCGAGAATCTTATTTTCCTTGGCTCGATTGCCATTGTTGACCCGATTCGTCCCGATGTTGCCGACGCTATCACAAGTTGTGTGAACGCCGGTATCGACGTTAAGATTGTAACCGGCGATACTTTCGGAACCGCTATAGAAATAGGCCGCCAGCTGGGTTTGTGGAAAGATACCGACCATAAGGATTTTAACCACATTACCGGCAAGGATTTTGAGGCTCTCTCCGACGAAGAGGCCAAACGTCGTATCCCTATGATAAAAATTATGTCGCGTGCACGTCCTATGGATAAAGAACGTCTTGTGCGTCTGCTTCAAACTACAGGTGAAGTGGTGGCTGTGACTGGTGACGGCACCAATGACGCGCCAGCCCTGAAAACAGCTCATGTAGGCCTCTCTATGGGTGACGGGACGACAGTCGCAAAAGAAGCCTCGGATATTACTATTCTCGACAATTCCTTCAACAGTATCGCGCGCGCCGTGATGTGGGGCAGGTCGTTATATCTCAATATACAACGTTTTGTGTTGTTCCAGATGACGATAAACGTGGCGGCGTGCCTCGTGGTGATGTTCGGCGCATTGCTTGGCACCGACATGGTGCTCACTGTCACACAGATGCTTTGGGTGAATCTTATAATGGATACGTTCGCGGCACTTGCATTGGCATCACTGCCACCTTCAGAAAGCGTGATGAAAGAAAAACCACGCTCTAAAAACGCACACATCCTCACAAAACCGATGATTTATTCGATATTTACCACCGGCGTGCTGTTTGTGCTGCTGATGTTTGGTTTTGTGCAGTATTTCAAGCATGTAGAAGTGAGTACTATGGCGGCTTTTTCTTTGAGAGATTACCTTGTTAACTTCTTCAATATCAATATTATGAGCGATAGCAGTTATACCACTTATGAACACTCTCTTACGTTCACGATATTTGTTTTTTTGCAGTTTTGGAATCTTTTTAACGCGAAAGCTTATCATACAGGCAAATCTGCTTTTTGCGGGATGCCGAGAAAAATCGGTGGTTTTGAACTCGCCCTGATTATAATTTTGGTTGGTCAGATTGTTATTGTAACTTTCGGAGGCGAAATGTTCAACGTTGTGCCAATAAGTTTGCGCGACTGGCTTATCTGTTTCATTGGGACAAGTCCGGTGCTTTTCATCGGTGAAATTGTCAGAATTTTCTTGAAAAACAAAGTGTAATCATGAAGATATTGATTTTAAATGGTCCAAATTTGAATCTGATAGGGAAACGAGAGCCTGAAATATATGGTAATCAATCGTTTGATGATTTTTTTGAGACAATCAAAGAGCGTTTCCCTGATTGTGAATTTGATGCGTTTCAGTCAAATCATGAGGGTACGTTGATTGACGAATTACAGGAGGCAATGGGAATATACGACGGGATTGTTTTTAATCCTGGGGGATATTCTCATACTTCCATCGCTTTGGCTGATACTGTCAGGGCGATAAACATACCTGTTGTCGAGATTCATATTTCGAATATTTACGAAAGGGAAGAGTATCGCCGTCATTCATTTATCGCAGAGGTTGCAGCATATTCCATAGTGGGACACGGCATGGAGGGCTACGCAGAGGCGGTGAGATTTTTAAAAGATAATGTTTCTAAGGGAAAAATCTCTGATTATGAAAAATCATTGAGATTCAACTCGGTATAATTTTTTTTATGTTCAAGAAAATGCTTGAACACAATATTTTTCTGATAAATTTGCGATACGTGTCTGTGTGAAAGTTTTTTTCGTTTTTTTCTTAGTGCCGGCAGATGTCTGTAGAAACTCAGATGTGCTCGTGTTACTGCCCATAAATCAGCAAAACTGCCGTCAACGAGGAACTTAATTCCTGCCACCCAATCCAAAATAATTCTGTATAAAATTGTTCCTAAAACAGTCTCTGAAGGTAGGTTTTTCATCAAAAGTGAGAGATTGTTTCGGAAATTCAAATATGTTTTCTTCGCTGAACTTTTGGGCAACGTCCCGCCTCCGATGTGATATACCTTTGATTGTGGGCAGTACATCACCTTGTAACCCGTATTTTTGATTCTCCAGCAGAAATCTATCTCTTCCATGTGTGCGAAGAAACTGTCGTCGAGGCCACCGAACCTGTGGTAAACATCGGCTCTCACAAACATGCAGGCTCCTGTTGCCCAGAAAACCTCTCTTATGTCATCGTACTGTCCTCTGTCGTCCTCTAAATGTTGAAAAATCCTGCCACGGCAGAAAGGATAGCCGTATTTGTCGATGAAACCGCCACCAGCCCCCGCATATTCAAACTTTTTTTTGTTGTTATATGATAGTATTTTAGGTTGGCATGCCGCTATCGTCGCATCGTTGTCCATCAGTTCTATCACAGGTTCAATCCAATGTGGCGTGACTTCAATGTCGGAGTTTAGAAGACAATAATATTCTGCATCAACCTGACGTAGCGCGAGATTGTACCCCGTTGAGAAACCACCGTTGGAGTTGTTGATAATCAATCTGATATCTGGAAAATTGGATTTTATGAAAGCGACAGAGTCATCGGTGGAGGCGTTGTCGGCAATTATAACTTCTGCCACATCTGAACTGTACTCAATGACAATAGGAAGAAACTTTTCAATAAAATTTCTGCCGTTATAATTCAATATTACTACTGCCACTTTTTTCATTGCACAAAAGTACGAAATTTTTTGATAAATGTGCTTTTTTGTTATAAGTTCTTTTTAACAAAACACATAATTATTAAAGTTTAAAAGAAAAGGGATCAGTTTCAGACCGAATCCCTTTTCAAAACAAAGTATGTGTGGTATATGGTATGTTTAAAAAATACTTTCCTTTTATCTTGGATTGTCGTAATAATCTTTGGCTTTGTCGCCGTATGAGTTGGGTTCTGCGGCTCCGTCAACGCCGTAATCGTAGTAAGTGCCGTATGTTCTTTGGTATATTTCGGTTGTCCATCTGAAGTTATTGATTTCACCGATGGCGTCAGAATGTATGAGTTTGAAGTCGTTTGTTGCTATGTCGCGTGTCATGAACACGAATTTCTTGTTGCGTTGCGTGCCGAGAGTGTAGTAATGCCAAATCTCGTATGGGAAAGCACCCGGTTCGCTGTAACTCTGAACTATCCTGTCGGGAGCACCGTATTTTAGGAACACAATGCCTCGGTCAGAAGCGTATCCTTTGCCGTTGATGGTTTTGAATGATGCGTTAACTCTTTGAACCTGAGCATAATAGTCTAACCATGCCTGTCGCGGGTCGATGCTGTTTCTGCTTGACCAGAAAGTGTAGAAGAACCGTTGCATCGTCTTTATGTCGTCCGTTCTGGTGAGTTCTTCTGCATATTCTTTCTCAACTAATGTGGAAATCGGTGATATTGTCCTTATATATTCGCGTATTGTGTCGATATTGTCTATTTTGCCGCTGAAAACATCGTTGATGTCAATAGAGGCCAGCATTGAATTGTCAATTTGATAATAAGGATTACTTCTCTGGAAGAACATGCGGTTCAGGCCGATTACTTCGTTGTTCCTGTCGCGGGCTTCAAGTACGAGGAAATAGTTGCCTGAAGGGAGGCTGGTGATGTCAATATTGTTGATTATCACATCTATGTCCTTGGTACTCATGCGTTTAGTAAAATAGAAATTATTAAGTTTTGTGTTGTTTTCAAATGTGCATATATATGTGTTAAGAAGATATTTCTCATCTGCACCGAGATGTTTTTTTGCGTTGTAAATCTCCGCGTAGAATGTGAGTTTATCCATTGTCTCCGGGTAGAAAGGCATAATCATCGGGATGAGATTAAAGCCGTTCTTTGTGGTGTTATCGTCTTTTTCCGCTTTTGAATAATTTTCGAGACAGAGTATTGTAGATATGCAAAATTTCTCCGGAAAATCTACAATCAATTGTTCTTCAATCCTAAATGGGGTATCTGTCTTGTTGTTCTCGTCTTCAAGAGTCATCTCTAATGAGTAGGTACCATTTGCAAGCGAATAACGCTGCATATCCATGAAAAAACCACTGATATTGGTGGTGTCTGTTACGTAAGGACTTGATAATGAATACTTTCCAAAGTTTTTTATCGATTCACCTTGTTTAAACATCACTGTGATGTTGATAGTGGCGTTAAACTCTCCATTCACACCTTTTATATACGTGAGACTGCTTTTGTCGAATGTGATATATGTTTCAACGTATGGGTCAGAATTATCACCAGGTATGTTGAATGTGGCGTATGAAATATATGAGTTCAACGATTTTCTTTGCTGGGCATTTATGTTCATGCCAAACAGAAATATCAAACAAACAAGGATAAACCTTTTCATAATGCTATAATTTTGTTGTTTCAGCTGCAAAGATACAACATCCTGAATTTCTGTCAAGTGATTTTTTGTGGACAAACATCGACAAAAATAGTGTAAATTATTGTATTTCAGAGAGTTATACAAAAACTGTCCATACGTTATAAAAATATCGACAAAAGTGGATAAAATATTTGTAACTTATTGATACATATATAGTTACCATATACATTTAGTACTTTATCTTGCTTAAAAAATGTGGTAAAAACAGTCGCAATTCTTCCTTGGTGTTGAAAATATTCTGAATCCTATTGTCACGTTTGTTGACTGAGCCGTATTGTTGTCTGAGCAGCACAGCTATCTCAAGCACCGAAAAACCCATCAAAGACAATATGATATATCTCATATCGGCAGGGGTTAGGCTCGGGTAAAGGTCTGATAATGTGTGTGTTAGGTTAGGTAACGACTCGTTGAATTTCGTGGTTAGCATGGCGAGTTGCGTCCTTGTGAGTGCAAGGCGTGGATAGTCGTTCACGGTCTTGATAAAAAACTCATGCCCATCAAGTGAAGATTTAACTTGAGTGTAAATTTTCGTATGGACAAAATTGTTGTAATCGTCTGTGAATGAACGACTTGTGCTTTCTCGTTTTTTGGTTTCCTCTAACTGTTTTGATATGTCGTTTATGATATTATCCTTATCTTGTATGGTTTGATGTGACTCGTCGTATTTTCTTTTGAAAAGGATAAAGGCGATGGCAACTATGATAAGTGCTACAAAGAGTATAGTAAATAACCATGTGATTGTCAGCCCTTTGCCTCGATTGTCTTTTTGTTTGTCGCTGCTGACGATAAAATCATCATAGATACTGTCAAGTTCCATCTTAACAGGGGTGAGACGAGCCTCGGCTGACTGCGTTTTTGCCTGATATTGTGCGTAAAACAGCTCTTTTTCGTGATTATTAAGAGAGAAATATACACTTGCGAGTATCTCTGCGGACATTATTTTTATCCTTTGGCTGCCATCCTCAAAACATTGCAAAAGGTGTGGTAGTGCCTCATCATAATTGTTCATGTTATAAAAATGATATCCTATAAAATATTGATAATCAATATTTTGTGGTGTTATTTTGGATATGGTTTCATAGATAGAATCGGCAGCTTGGGTGTCAGCAATATCGTATAGTGCTATACCCTTTTTAATGAGTATTGAGTTATGTTGTTCTTCTGTGAGAATGTTCTTGCTTTCTGCTGTCTCATAATTCAGCAGTGCAATATTTGGGATATGGTTGTAAAAATACAGGTCTCCAATTTTCACTAATATATCTGTCATTTTGGGTTGGCTGCCGCTGCGTTCGTATTCTTGCAAAGCCTTGTCGTAGAAATAAGAGGCGGGTTTAAGACTGTTTACATCGTAATAGATATCACCAATATTTTCTAAAATCTGTCCAAGAAAGTGATAGTCGTCATTTTCAGGATTATTTTTTAGAGAGATAAGTGTTTTTTGGGAATTATAAGACTCAACAAAGGATTTTGTGGCACTAAGATAATCGTTTTTTTTGTGTTGATTTCTGCCTTTCTGGAAGTATATTTGAGATTTTTTTTCTAAAAAAATTGTGTTTTTGGCGTATTTTTCGGAGCAACTGTCGGCTATTTTCGATAAATTTTCAAGATAATCGTCACTATTTTCGTATGAATTTTTGAAATTCAACAAAGCATCCGGCACAGTTTCTTTGTAACATGCATTGAAACACAATGTCATGATTAACAATAAGATGAAAATAATATTTCGTTTATAAGCAGCCATATTCGGGAACAAAGATAGGGGATTTTTTATAAAAAACAAAAAAAAATCAAAAAAAAAATTATTGAATTGAAAACTTTTGTATTTTTGCAGCGGAGATATGGCAGAGCGGTCGATCGCGGCGGTCTTGAAAACCGTTATACAGAAATGTATCGGGGGTTCGAATCCCTCTGTCTCCGCAGGGTGAAAGCAACTCGCTTTGGGTTGCTTTTGTTCTTTGAAAGAAAAAAAGACGGGGAGAGATGCCGGAGTGGTCGATCGGGGCGGTCTCGAAAACCGTTGAACGCACTGCGTTCCAAGGGTTCGAATCCCTTTCTCTCCGCTTTTTAGACTTTAGACGTTGGTTTGGGGTCTTTTTTTTGTTTTCACCGTAATTTAGACCAGAGCCGATAAACACCATTAACGCCCTTAATGTCATTAAAGCCCTTAAAGTCAATCTTAAATATTGATTATTTGCGATGCATAGCGTAAGGCTCGTTTTTTCCTTTCTACGTCTTATGCGGCGTAATTTTTTCGCCATTTTTTGAGGATTTGTAGTGAAATTTTCGTGATATTTATGGTAATTTACTGAAATGATTTTTGTAAGTTGCTATTTGTCAGCGACTTACAAAACTAAATATTTTGAAAAATTTTTAATCTTTTTTAATGCTTTCTTTAAAAAAAGCATTATATTTGCAAAGTCAAAAACAGGTAATCAATTGTGAAGTACTCAGAACTTGAAAGAAAACTCAAAAAAGCGGGTTGCTACTACACGGGAGAGTCACTTTTCGGACACCCCAAATGGTACAGCCCAATCACGAAAAAGAACTTCGCGATGAGCCACCATCACTCAGATGAAGTCAAACATGGAACATTAAATAAAATCTTAGAGGATGCAGGGCTTAAATAGCCTTGTAATTCCTAAAAAAATTAAAATACAACTAATCATGAAACAGAGAATCACGGCACACATCGAATGCGGCAACGACGGCAAGTATTCGGTCTATTTTAACGAGAATCTTCCTTTCGGATGCTTCGGGGAAGGCAGAACGGCTGATGAAGCTAAGAAAGATTTCTTGGGAACTTTCAACGCTTTCAGGCTCGACCATCTGAAAAACACGGGCGAAGATGTCGATGTTGATTTCGATTTCGTTTACGATGCATCGGCTTTTCTTCAGCATTACAAAGGTATGCTTACACTTTCCGGAATGTCGCGCGTGACGGGCATAAACAAGGTGCAACTTTCGCAATATGTGAGGGGATTGCGCCATCCGTCACAGAAAACACAAGAGCGCATAAAAGCCGGAGTACAGCGGTTTGCGCAAGAATTGAGCCGCGCGATGGCATGATGTTAGTCTTTAGTCTTTAGACTTTAGTTTGTGGTTTTTATGACATTAACGCCCTTAATGCTAATCTTAATTTTTTTCTTGCCATTGTAATAAATAAATCGTAATTTTGCGGTTTTAAAAATCGCTTATGAGAAAATTATTGTTTTTACTGTCGGTGTTGTTTGTGACGACGTCGGCTTTCTCGCAACATTACGGCAAAAACAGGAAAGAAGCCGCAAAATATAAAAACAATACCGATTATTATTGGGGTGAAAGTGACAATTGCAAAAGCCAAAGCAAGGCTGACGAGGTGGCGATTAACGCTCTTCTTGAGAACATATCGTCAGACAACTCTATGCAGGGACTGTTTTTCATTGATTCCGATGAGGACGAAGCAGCGCAACGCACTCGCTCGATGGTGACATTCAACGACGAGATAAAAATGGCTTCCGATGAGCTTATCCTCAACGACGAGCCGCAAAAAGCCGGGGTATTCCGTTATATCTCAAAAGCCGACTTTGCCAAAATTTGCAGCAGAAGAGAGGAAAAAATAAACCGTTACATATCAGACGGACTGTCGGCCGAAGAACAGATGCGTTACGGAATAGCTTTGCGGTACTATTATTGGGCGATGATGCTGTGCCACTCGCATCCGAACGGCGCAGGCCTGAAATTCAAGTACGACGGGGTGAACAGCGTGCCTACATATCATTGGCTGCACAAACATACCGAGGATTTGCTTCATGGTATAGTGATTCAACCTAAACGACAGGAGAAGACAGACGACGACCAGTTTATTCTTTTTATAACAAACGGCAGCGACAGGGTTGACGGACTCGATTTCCAATATACAAACGGCAACGGCTACGCTAAAGGTACCACGGAGAACGGCTTGAGCTACATAAAAATGGTACATCCCGACATGGACAATGTGAAAATACAGATTGAGCTTGAAAACAAAAACATCGCCAAGTCGTTCGACGCGGATGTTTACAGGGTGATGGACAAACTCGACGAACAGATAGTGTTTGCCGATGCCGTGCGGTATGTGAATATCGGCAAAGCCAAGAAAATGAAGTCGCTTGACGAGTTCAAAACCGGCTACAACACCGCCAATGCTTCCGTTGAACGCTCGGAGCAGTTTCTTGACGCTCTGTCGTCGCCTCATGCCGAAATAGCCAAGGTGATGGCCGAGATAGAAAAAACACTCACTAAAAAAGGCGGTGCCAAGGCAGCTGACATCGAGCCTTATTTCACATCCGAAGGCATGGATATGATGCGCCGGCTTCTCGCTTACGGCAAGGTGAGCATAGTGGGCAAAACGTCATACAAGTTCATCGACTTCGGCGACGAGGTGATATGCCGCTCCATCCCAATGCAGTTCGACTTTGCCCGTAATACCAGCTTCATGCGCAACATAGCATTCCGCTTCGACAAAAAGACTAATAAGGTGAAATCGATAGCTTTCCGACTCACCGATATAACCGAAAGCCAGATCCTCGGCAAGGAGATGTGGTCGGAAAACGCACGCCTCACGCTGATAAATTTCATCGAAGACTACCAGACAGCCTACGCACTGCAACGCCGTGAATATCTTGAGCAGATATATTCAGAGAGCGCCCTCATCGTGGTGGGCTCGGTGCTTAAAAATACTAAGAAAACCGACAATGTGCTCTTGAAAGAGGAAGTGAAGGTTAAATACGACACCCTCTCGAAAAGCCAATATATGACAAGGCTCAACAACGTGTTCGACAACAACGAGTTTGTGAACCTTAATTTTACCAACACCAGCTTCAACACCGTTAACGGCAAACAAAACGTCATAGGCGTGCAACTGCGGCAGGAATATTTCTCAAGCAGCTATACTGATGTCGGCTATCTTTTCCTCATGGTTGACCTCAGAGGGAAACTGCCTGTCATCGAAGTCAGGACATGGCAGCCAAACGAAACACCGGTGGATGAACTGATTGATAATTCATCATTTGTTTTCAGATAGTTCAAATAAAATTTATATATTTGCAAAACGAAATTTTGTGGTTTTATGAGAAAGTTTTTACTACTTGTTTCATTGATGTTAATGGGTTTCTCGGCAATGGCGCAGTCGCCGTTGAAACTGATAAATTTCCATGAGGTGCCCAACGAGATAGCTGATTTGGTGGAGCTGAAGCAGAAGGCAGGGCGCGACAGCGACTTCGACGGCAACAAGGCCGCGCTTATCAGGATAAAAGCCTCGGGATTCCCTGAGAAGACGCTGTTTGACTTCACTGTCATCCCAAAATCGGGTGTCGAGGTGATATACTCTGAGCATAAGGACGGCGAGCTTTGGATTTATGTGTCGTCGAACTGCATGGGGACAATAACCATAAAATATCTTGGCGACTTCGAGTATAATGTTCCGAAACTGAAGGCAAAACGAGCCTATGAGCTTACTCTCGGCATGGAGACGGCGACAATGGTGATAAGGACGGTGCCTACAAACGCGGAGATATACATTGACAACCAAAAGGTTGGCACAGGCTACGCCAGCAAGGCAGTGTCGATAGGGGCGGAGCACCGCTACAAGGTGCAGTGTGCCGACTATTGGCCTAAAGAAGGTGTGGCTTATTTTGACAAGCGCGAGGAAAAAACGCTGAATATCGAGCTTGAGCCTAACTTCGGCTATATAAACATAAAGAGTGAGCCGAGCGGGGCGGAGGTGTATATCGACGGCAAGAAGGCAGGCACCACGCCGTATCTGTACGAAAAGATAGTGTTTGGCCAGCATCGCGTCGAGCTTAAGAAAACGGGCTACGAGAACTATGTGAAGGTGGTGAACGTGAAAAGCGGCGAGGATGAGAACAACCAGCTCGCCGATGTGGTGCTCACCGTCGTGCGTGTGCCTGTGGGCAGCCTCGAACTCACGTCGAACCCTACGGGTGCGGTGATAACGATAAACGGCAGGCAGTACGGACAGACCCCGAAAACCCTGAACGACTTTGAGGTTGGCACCTACACCGTGTATTTCTCGAAGGAAGGCTACCAGAACCTCTCGCAAACTGTGCAGGTGAAGGATGGCAAGAAAGAGACCTTGGCGGTGACTATGACCAAGACGAGCGTGGCGCAGCAGCCGGTGCCGACTACGCCGACAAATACCAATAATGCCACGGCGCAAATGGGTGCCGATGGAGTTTTTACAGTGGGTGCCAATAAAAAAGTGATATTTTCCAAAGGCAACTTGCAGTACCAGGCTTCGACGCGCACATGGCGATTTGCCGAGCACCAGTGGGACATGATTGGTGAAGCCAACAGAAACATCTCCTCAAGCTACAGCGGGTGGATTGACCTATTCGGGTGGGGCACGAGCGGCTACAACGGGAAAAACCCGTGGATGACCAGCACAACCAACACCGACTACGGCAACGGCAAGAGGGACATTGCCGGAACAAATTACGACTGGGGTGTGAACAACACCATCTCTAACGGCGGCGGTTACAGTTGGCGCACCCTGACAAGTGACGAATGGGTGTATGTGTTCAAAACAAGAAGTACAAGTAGTGGGATAAGGTATGCAAAGGCGCAGGTGGCTGGCGTGAATGGAGTGATACTCCTGCCTGATGACTGGGATGCAAGCTACTTCGCACTGAACAACACAAACAATGTATATGCCGCGTTTACGAACATCATAAGTGCGTCTGACTGGAAGAACTGGCTTGAGATACATGGCGCGGTCTTCCTGCCAGCTGCGGGCCACCGGTACGGGACGAGTGTCTACGATGTCGGTTCCTACGGCAACTACTGGTCGGCTTCGTACTACGATAGCGACTACGCGCGCCGCGTGCACTTCGGCGATGGTTACCTTTTTCCTGACAATTGGTACAACCGCAGCAACGGTCGAAGTGTGCGCTTGGTTCGCTCCGCTCAGTAATTATTCCCTTCGCAACCCGAGGGACAAACCAAGGGGCGGAGCCCCTCTGTTGTCAGTGACGGGGCGGGGCGTCGGAGACGCCACAAAAGCCGCCCCGCCACTGACAACAGAAAGTTCGTCAATATTAATATGACAACAATTTTATCATCAACATAAAAAAATCATAAAAAATGGCTCAATTGAAAGATATTTTGGAAGTTGAGGCAAGACGATTCGAATCATCGGATTACAGCACTGTCTATCTGTATCAGGAGGGCAATTTCTACAGGGCATACGAGTTCAGTGCCTGGCTTTTCTGCCGTTATGTCAGTCAAATAAAACCGACAAAAAGAGAGACGAAAGTTGAGTCGGCAAAAGACGGCACAATGGTTTTTGTGGGCTTCCCCATATCAAGTAGGGAAAAGTATATGCCTGAAAACTGTGAGTTAAAGATAATGGAAGACAGAAGCATGGCAATTGCCCTGCCTTCGGAGTTGTATCTTGATACTGACGATGTAAGTGATTTGGAGAAAAGCTTCAAAAACTGGAAACAATCGGTATCGATGGTCAATTCAAAAAAGCCCCAGCGGCTGAAGGACGATCTGAGAAATGACATTCAGAGCGGCGCTCATGCCCATAGGATGTCGGATGTGTTGCTGAATATAATGGCATTTCCAATAGAGCAGAAATCGCCTATGGAGTGTATGTCGTTTCTTGCCGAAATAAAACAGCAAATCGCACAATTATTATAAGGGAATAATTCATAGGTTGCCGCGCCTTAGTCCAAGGAAAGAGAGAAGTGTGCCGTTGGCTCCGAGAGGTTCTTTTGGCATAACGTAAAAGACGGCAACTGAAGCGTACTTGAGTCTTCCTGCCAGCTGCGGGCAACCGGAACGGGACAAATGTCAACAATGTCGGTTCCAACGGCAACTACTGGTCGGCTTCGTACAACGATAGCAACAACGCGCGCAACGTGAACTTCAACGATGGAAACCTTAATCCTGACAATTGGAACAACCGCAACAACGGTCAAAGTGTGCGCTTGGTTCGCTCCGCTCAGAACTTTCCCGAAAAGCATTAAAGTTTCAAAAGAGCCATTTTTATGATTTTAACAAAAGAAAAACTATATTACGACCTTTGTGAGGCCTATTTCGATGCACGGAGGCACAAGCGCAACAAACCTTATCAGCGTCGCTTCGAGGCGAATTGGGAGAGAAATCTTGAAATACTTTGTGATGAACTTATAACCGGAACTTATCATCCGATGCCATCAGATTGTTTCATCATCACCGACCCGAAGCGCAGAGAAGTGTTTGCCGCCCATTTTCGTGACAGAATAGTACACCATCTTTATTTCAACTATACTCATGAATTGTTTGAAAGAACTTTCATTCAAGACAGTTACAGTTGCATAAAGGGAAGGGGAACTCATTATGGTGTAAACCGGCTGTATAATCATATTTTGAAGGAAAGCCAAAACTATACAAAACCTTGTTTTGTCCTCAAAATGGATATTCGTGGTTATTTCATGAACATCAACAGAAAAAAGCTTTTGGAAATATGCCTTGAATCGTTGGAAAAGATGAGTACTCATAAAGTCGGAAAATATCGTGATGCTTTATGGAAAGACATAATCGACACGGATTTTGTGAAATATCTTACAAAAGAGATTGTGCTGTTGGATCCCACAAATGGCTGCCGTTTTATCGGTTCAAGAACTGATTGGGACGAATTGCCGCATGATAAAAGCCTTTTTCACAGTCCGAAAGGTTGCGGACTGCCAATAGGGAATCTGACATCTCAGCTATACAGCAACGTTTATCTCAACGTTTTCGACCAGTTTATGAAAAGAGAATTACATTGCAAGCATTACGGGCGTTATGTTGATGATTTCTATGTCGTTAGTTGTGACAGACAATGGCTGGAATCGCTAATACTATCTGTTACTGATTTTTTGTCATCAAAACTATTCTTGAAGATACACAATGGAAAAACGAAAATAATACCTATTAATAAAGGTGTGGAGTACTTGGGCGGTTTCGTCTTGCCGTATCATATATATGTGAGCCGTACCACAGTAGAGCGAATGGATGCAAAACTTTTTGTATTGGAGTCGGAAATTGATACTGAACATGTTTGTAACACGCTGAATTCATATTGTGGAGTTTTATCGCATTGGAGCAACTTCAATATCAGGCAAACTATGCTTTTGAAAAGGCATTGTTTTACTCATCACGGTTTTTTCGACTATGGTGTCAGGCGCTTTTACAATTGAAATGGGTTTCGCCCTCGAAAGCTCCGGCTGGAGCTGAGTCATGGCTATAGCGGCCGCCTTAACGCCCTTAACGCCATTAATGCCATTAACGGCGTTAAAGCCGCCGCTGCCCTTAAGGGCATTAACGCCATTAATGCCGCCGCTCATCTCAATAGTAATTATTCCCTTAGCAACAAGCGCTTTAATGGCTTTAACGGCTTTAATAGCGGCCGCCTTAATGCCCTTAACGCCATTAATGCCATTAACGGCGTTAAAGCCGCCGCTACCCTTAAGGGCATTAACGCCCTTAATGCTGCCGCTTTAAAGTGATTAAGGTATTGTGGAGTAATTGTTAAGTTTTTTCACAAAAATTTCATCTTTCTGCAAGTTGTGTTAAAAAGTGTAAAAAGCGGAAAAGGTATGGTTTTTAGTCTTATCTTTGCGGAAAAATTAGAGTTTGTTTATGAAACATTTTAAATATGAAGTATGTTATGGATGCAAATAATGACGGTGGCAGCATTATTCCACTGAATAGTATTGAAAAGATGATTTATATGGTTAGAAACGTTCAAGTTATTCTTGACCGTGACCTTGCTATGCTGTATGAAGTTGAAACAAAACAATTGAAACGTCAGGTGAAAAGGAATATTGAAAGGTTTCCTGATGATTTCATGTTTCAACTCACAAAAGAAGAGCTGTCAATCTTGAGGTGCCAAAATGGCACCTCAAGATGGGGTGGAGAGAGATACATGCCCTTTGCATTTACAAAAAACGGTGTTGCTATGCTGAGCGGTGTACTTAATTCTGATAAAGCGATTGGTGTAAACATCAAAATTATGAGGGCTTTTACCTTAATGAGTAGCATGATTCCAACAAATCCAAGCATTTCACAAAGATTATCAAATATCGAGTATCACCAGATTGAAACTGACAAACGCATCGACGACATTTTCAGACGATTCAATCCGGACCAACCAACCGAAGGCATCTTCAGCAATGGCCAGATCTTCGACGCTTACACCTTCATTTCGGATTTGATAAGGAAAGCCGGGAAAGAAATCGTTTTAATCGATAACTACATTGACGACACGGTTCTGAAAATGTTGGACAAACGGGAACAACATGTCTCAGCGACTATTTACACCGCTCATATTTCTGAAAAGCTGCAGATTGATATGGCGAAGCATAACACACAGTATTCCCCGATAAACATTGAGGTTTTGAAGAGTTTTCACGACAGGTTTCTGATTATCGACGATGAGGTTTGGCACATCGGGGCGTCGTTGAAGGATTTGGGGAAGAAGGTGGTGGCGTTCTCGAAAATGGAGCTGCCGAAGGAAGCGATTTTGTTGATGACAGTTAAGAGTTTGAAGTTTGAAGTGTGAAGTGTGAAGTTGGAGACGAAACGGAATGTAGCTGTTTCTATCCAGAGATGCCGTACTTAGCCGGTTTCCTATATGATACTGTCAGTACTGTTTGATAAAGTCAGGAAACAACAATATCTTCTCGCTTTTCCTCGAATCGAAAAGCAAATGCTCGAAATCACGCTTTTTAACATGTAGGTCAACGGTCGGCAATACGTTGAAAATGGCATTCTTTAGCTCATCTTTCGAATGAATTCCATTCTGTTTTTCTAAAAAATCATAATCGGGAGTTGTCTTTGAGAGAAGAAACATACTGTCGTAAAAATCCCTGCCTTTTTGACGGGAAAGCAAGGCTGAAAGTTTCATGCTGCAAAGCACCGAGTCGGATGGAACCTGCTGCGGGAAATAATATCCGCAACCTTTAACATTCACGACATGGATTTCATATTCGACACCTTGGTCTTGAGCCTCCAACTTTATAAGAAAACGCTCGTCCTTATGCCCAGTCAAACTCAAATCGAAAAGTAGTTGCGGGAAATAGAAACTTCTTCTGAATGCCGTAAGCCTGGCCGACTCAGTTTTTCTTGTCACAACATTCAATCCGTTCTTTTTCAAATAGTTAAGCACATCATTTGTCATTATTAGGAAATCTTCTTCTGTCATATCCTTGCAGTCAAAATCCAAATCTTCCGAAAACCTGTCAATGCCATGTATTATTCTGAGATTGGTTCCTCCAATAAACACAAGTTTTTTCGCGTGTTTCGTGGTTGATATGAAATCCAATATCATCAGCTGCAGAAACTCTTTGAGCATCATTTTGCTGAATGCTCTGTTGTCGCGGATGTTTTCCGGAAAAAAACTTTTTATATATTCTAAATCAATCATAATCGTAAAGCTTTACCAATAAACCGACTCTTTTATCTAATGCCTTGTTTTTAAAGAGTGCCATATAATTCCTTAATCTTCCAATATCAAGTTCCTCCCTCATGAAGCAATCATCAAGACGCAGATTCTCAATCTCTTTCTCTGAATTGTAAAAAGGATAGAGATAAAGTAAATCCAATATGGCTTTTTCCGGTGTTGCAAATAAGAAAGAACGATTGTCTTTCAGTGGCTTGGGCTCGTAACCGAAAAACAACTCCTCCTTTATGTTGTTGTAGCTGAACTCGCCAAAATCGTTTGTAAAACGTGTGTTTTTCAATGTTGTTACACTTGTCGTTTGTATCACCATTTCGGGGATTATCCCATAAAACGACAACGCTGTGTGAAGGCTTACATACGACGGATTGTAAATTTTATTTGCAATAAGATATTGTATATCAGGCGTTTGCTTGCATTCGGTAAAAGCGTAGTACCCGTTTCTGAGTTTTGTAAGAAGACCCTTGCCAACCCATCGTGTGATACTTGTCCTGTTAAAATCAGGAAACCATAACAAAACCTGACGAATGCAAAAGCATCCCAATGGCAATAGTTTGTCTCTAAATTCCCAATAATTCATTTTATTTCTATTTTGCTGCAAAAATACATCATTTTAGAAATAAAAACAAGAAAAATTTCATTTTTCCAACCACAATCTGAACAGCCTGTCGGAAATCACATGATGGCTGTTAACTTTGGTGCTCAATTGTGAGGACAATTGTAAAAATATTTTTATATTTCTTCCAAATTTATGAATTTTATGTTAAAAATGCAGTCGGAACGTCATTTTTTGATGTTTCGATGAGGCTCGTTTGGATTTCTGTTTTTAAGTTTGCAGAAAATTTTAGTTATGAATGAAATAGAACTTATACAACAAAAGATTTACGAATTAAATGGGAAAAAAGTGATGTTTGATAGTGATTTGGCTGCAATTTACGGAGTTGAGACCAAGCGTCTTAAAGAAGCTGTGAGAAGAAACATCCGTCGCTTTCCGAGCGATTTTATGTTCGAAGTTACATCACAGGAGAGAAAGTTGGCAGTGAAAAAACAGTGTTTATTGCAACATCCTGATAATGAAGAAGATATAAACTTGAGGACGCAAATTGCGACCTCAAGTTGGGGCGGTAGCCGATATAATTCTTATGCTTTTACAGAACTTGGAGTGGCGATGCTGAGTTCTATCCTTAATTCAGAAATAGCAATAGATAAAAACATCAAGATAATGAGGTCTTTTGTTGCCATGAGGAGTCTTGCACAATATATTGCGGACAATTATCAAAAGCTGCATAAAGAAATAGGTGAAATAAAAAACTATATTGAGGAAATCCTTGAAGACCAAAATGATATTAATGAAGACTGTCAGGCACAATTAGATGCGATTAGTATAGCCCTTTCGGAACTCAAAAACGATCAGAAAGCATTGACAAACAGAAGACAAATTGGTTATCGACAATAAATAAGTTAATGTGAATTCCCGCCATCGTTATTTTCCTTTCCATAATTATTAAAATTCGCTGCAAAAAAATCAAAAACTGTGAAATAATCACAAAATATCTGATTTTTTTATAGTTTTTGATAAATATTTGCAAATTTTATGAAAATCTGATGTATTTTTAAATTTTTTGTCTTTTATAAAAGATAAAATTATTATTTTTGCAAAAAAATTCTTTTATAAAAGATAAAATACTATGGAGACAATTTTAAGACAGCAGTATTTGGATAGTATTGAACGGTATCTTGGTAAGGATACCATCATTATTCTGACAGGACAAAGAAGAGTCGGAAAAAGTTGTGTTCTTCGCATGTTCAGGAATCTGATTGGCAAGAATGGGGACTCAAATATTATCTTTATCGACAAGGAAAAACATGAGTTCGACGATATTAAGAATTATAAGGACCTGAACACTTACATTGATGCCAGACGCGATAAAAACAAGACAAACTACATACTCATTGACGAGATTCAGGATATTGAGGAGTTTGAAAAAAGTTTGCGCAGCTATTACGAAGAACCGGATATTGAAATCCTGGTTACAGGCTCAAATTCAAAGATGCTCAGCAGTGACTTGAGTACACTTATTGCTGGCCGTTACAAAGAAATATATATACAAGCTTTGAGCTACGAAGAATTTATGATTTTTCATAAGTTGTCTGATTCTGACGACACATTGTCAAAATATATTCAGTTCGGCGGTCTGCCAGGCTTGCTTAAGATGGGTCTTGATGAACAGGATGTGCGTGAGTATCAAATGGATGTATATCATTCCGTGCTTTTGAAAGACGTAATCATGAGGAATAATATCCGTAATGTGCCTTTTATTGAGAATCTGGTGCGTTTTCTGTCTGACAATACCGGACAGATTATTTCTGCAAACAGTATCGCCAAGTATATGAAATCACAAGGCGATAATATTACATCAACTGTTGTAATCAATTACGTAAAGTATTTGAGCGATGCATATATGATTCATAAGGTGAACAGGTATGACATTCATGGTAAAAAGTTGTTTGAGAGCAATGACAAGTATTATTTTGAAGATCATGGTATCCGCAATGCACTCGCAGGCGGCTCGCGAGAGGGAGACATCGAAAAAGTAATCGAAAATATTGTTTATAACCATCTGATACGTCTTGGTTACACGGTGACTGTCGGGCAGCTGCCTTTCAGGGAAATTGATTATGTGTGCACGAAACCGGACGGACGGCGAGTATATGTGCAGGTTTCGTATATCATCTCTGACGACACGACACGTGAACGTGAATTCGGTAATCTTTGTGCCGTCAATGACAATTATCCGAAGTACGTCATCTCAATGACTCCCTTGGTCAGCAAACAGGATTCCAATGGTATAACTCACATAAATTTGAGACGTTTTTTGACAGAAGGACTTAATTAATCTTTGTTTTTGCACATGCCTGAACAGCCTATCGAACTGCGGGGAACTAATGTAATCCTTGACATGGATGTGGTGCCAATTTGTCACTATTCCTGCCATTTTGTCTGTTATTCCCCTCTGGTACATAATTTGATATTGTTTCTGTCGAAAGCCGATGCGAAAGCAGAGGCAAGAAAAAACAATTAAAGATTTGAAAAAATTAAAAGTAATGTTTAACAAAATTATGGAGGTATAAATTATGTTACCAGTATTTAAAAACAGTTGGTTCCCAACAGTATTCGATGAATTCTTCGACAGTGATTTAATGCCTCGTGCCAATACAACAGCACCGGCAGTCAATGTAAAAGAGGACGAAAAAGCCTACACAATGGAGCTTGCGGCCCCGGGCATCAGAAAAGAGTTCTGCCGCGTGAACATCAACGAGGACGGCAATCTGAACATCGCCATCGAAAACAAGACAGAGCATAAGGACGAAGACAGAAAACATCATTATCTGCGTCGCGAGTTCTCTTACACAAATTACGAACAGAACTATTCGCTGCCTGAGGATGTGGACAAAGACAACATCTCAGCAAAGGTCGAACACGGCATCCTGACCGTTGTCCTTCCCAAAAAATCAAAGAAAGAGATGAAAATATCGAAGAATATTGACGTTTTGTAAAAATGTGAGTTAAATTCTGTTAGTTCCCTGCGGCGGAATTTATTCCGCCGCAGGGAATTTTTATGTGTTATTTTTTCTATTTTTGTTCCTATAACGTAAAAATATAACGTAAAAAATAAGGAAAAAAATAATTTAAAATCCGAGCAGCATACCTGTAACACCAACGGCTGCCCCCAACGCAATTTTTATACCTTTTGACAGGAAAAAAGCACGCCTCGACTCAGCGAGCAAAGGCAAGGCACCGTGTCCGTCTTGTACTACCGAGTTTGCTAAAAGTATGCTCAACGGGATGCTACCTTGTGCAAACAAAAGCACGAAAATCAAATGTGGTCCCGATTGTGGAATTATTCCTATGAGAATTGCCACCAAAAGCACTATATATAGATTTTGTGTGATAAGTAATTGAATATCAATAAAATTATCTAAAATTGTGAGAACACAAATCACGCTGAATGTCCAGAGAAATACTTTAGGGAGATGCACTTTTATCACGTGTTCCCACAAATGTTCCTGCAGAAAATGTTCTTTTGCCACAACGAAAATGACAAGAATCACGGAGAACATCGCGGTAAGAGTGTAACGAATCCATGCTTCTTCGTGGCCATGCCCGTGAATGTCGTCAGTATGGTGCTCACCGTTGATGACACCGCTGATGATTAGTCCTAAAAAAGTGATACACAACACTATGAGCAACGCTCTCACAAACGAAATGTCCTTTAAGTTTTTCTTTGCTGTGTGTTCATGATGATGATGGTGACATTCCGGCTCGTCCTCATGTAACGGGAACGATTTCTCCGTCAGCCCGATGAATTTGTTTTTCATCGTGAGTTGCAAAATACCACCTATGACGATAGATATGATAAACAAAATGCCGGTGATTTTCAATGCGTTGCCGGGGAACATCGAGAACATAAAGAAAGCCTCGTCTCCTGCGGTGGCTATCAACGTAGCGATTAGCGCGGGGAAGTTGACGACGCGGTGAACGTAGAGCGAAACTACAGTGTATGTGCCGATACACCCCGGTATGATGCCCATCAAGGCACCTATAAGAATCTGCACCCACGGCGACGACTGCAGCCTCTTCGACCACAAACCATCGGTTTTGACATTGATAAATTCTATGATTATCATCATGCCGAGTACAAAAGCAGTGATTGTTAGCGTTTGCTGTAGAATATTATATAAGGAGTGTAGTGTCATTTATTTTTTTGCAAAGATAAATAAAATTCTTATCTTTGCAGTCTGAAAATTATGTAAAATGACGAAAGACGAATGTTTTTTTTTCGGTAAGATAACCAAAACTCACGGTTTGAAAGGTGAGGTGACAATAAAAATAGACGTGGCAAATTCGTCTGATTTTATCGATTTAAGATATTTTTTGATAGAGGAAAATGGAAATCTTATTCCTTATTTTATTGAAAATCATAAGATTAATGGTAATAAGATGTTTGTGGCTTTCGATGGCGTAAAGAGGGTGGAACAGGCGATAACTTTTGTCGGGAAGCCTGTTTTTCTTCCTAATGAGATGATGCCGGAGCTTGCCGAAGACGAATTTTATTATCAGGAAATAATCGGGTTTAAAATTATTGACGAGGAGAAAGGTGACATTGGCTTGATTTCCAACGTGTTAGAATATCCTACGCAAGCTGTGATTCAGGTAATGAAAGATGGGAAAGAAATTTTAATTCCTATTCACGATGATATTGTCAAGAAGGTTAATAAAAAATCTAAAACATTGAATATCAAGGCTCCAGAGGGTCTCATAGATATGTATCTAAACATGTGACTATGGATTGCCGCCCGTTTTTCTTTAAGCGATTCGGTCTTTTTCATCACCGCTCGACCATGAAAATCGGCACTGACGCCATATTGCTTGCTCGTTGGGCGGAAGTCACTGAAAATGATGATGTTATCGATATCGGTACCGGTTGTGGTCTCATCCCGTTGATGCTTGCGCAGAAAGGAATAAAACAAGCTGATGCTGTTGAGATAGACAAAGATTCATACGAAGAGGCGACCGAAAATTTCAGAAACTCGCCGTGGAGTACCCAACTCGTTGCTATTCACGATGATATACGGAAATATGCTGATGAATGTGGAAAAAAATACGATCTTGTTATCTCCAATCCACCGTTTTATTTTGGAGATAATATCCCGCAAAAAGCGAAAAAGGGATTGGCGAGGCATACCAACACTTTGAGTTACCCCGATTTGCTCATCTCTGCAAAGAAATTGATGAAACCGGACGGTCGTTTTGTCCTTGTTTTGCCGGCTATTGAGGCGAAAACATTTTTAAAAGAAGCAGTAAATCAAGGATTTTATCTTAAAAAAGAAATGAAGATTGTGCCTATAGAAAGCAAGGAACCTAATAGGATAAACATGCAACTCGTTGTAAATCAAGCGGATTATGTCGAAGAAGAAACATTTGTCTTACGTAATCCCGACCATTCTTTCACAAAGGAATATAAAGAGTTTTTAAAAGATTTTTATTTGGATTGAAAAAAGTCGTACCTTTGCAAAAAATTTTAGATGTTTAAACTGATAGTCATAGCGATAATACAGTCAGGATTTCTTGCCGTTGCCCAATATTTCATGAAGATAGGCATGGACAGGGTTATTACGTTCAGCATGTCGTGGCCTTTTTTCAAGAGTGTCGTAAACTGGCCGTTGGGAATTGCCGCCATCTTATACATCATAGGGATGATGATTTATATGTATATGCTGAAAAATTACGAGTTATCGATTGTATATCCTCTCACGAGCATCAGTTATATTTTCACGATGCTGCTGGCGATGTTTTTTCTCGGGGAAGCCATTCCTGTAATGAGATGGGTCGGCGTCTTTTTTGTGATGGTCGGCGTCGGAATGATAGCAAGATAAATAGTTAAAAATACAGATATGAGTAAATTAGTTGTTGTTGCTCTTGGTGGAAACGCTTTGCTGAGAAGCAATCAGAAAGGGACTTACAAAGAACAGATTGAGAATGTTACAGAGACTTGCGATGCTCTGATGAGTTTTGTGAAGCAGGGCTGCAAGTTGATAATCGGTCATGGTAACGGGCCTCAAGTCGGAAATGTCATGCTTCAGCATGAGGCTGGTGCGAAGACGTTCGATGTGCAGCCAATGCCGATGGATTTCTGTGTGTCTGAGACGCAGGGTTCTATCGGTTACCTTATTGAGACCGGTTTCAGAAAAGTCATGGCGCAGAACGGCATCAAGAGAAATGTTGTCACTTTGGTGACGCAAGTTGTAGTTGACGCTGCCGACCCGATGTTTAAGAATCCTACTAAGCCTGTAGGTCCTTATTATACCAAAGAAGATGCTGATAATTATGCAGCTGCCACCGGTGCGGTGTTTAAGGAAGACCCGAAAGGCAGGGGCTGGCGTAAAGTTGTGGCGTCACCTAAGCCTATTTCGATAGCTAATATCGACATTGTGGAGCAACTGGCCAACGCAGGAAACATAGTAGTGACTGTTGGTGGCGGAGGTATCCCTGTCGTTGAGAAAGATGGCTATTATGTTGGTGTTGAGGCGGTTATAGACAAAGATCTCGCCTCATCGTTGGCTGCCGTAGATGCTAAAGCCGATGAGTTTTATATTCTAACCGACGTGTCGCAGGCATATATCAATTTCCGTAAGGAAAACGAGCAGGCTCTTGGTAAGATTACTGTCGCTGAAGCAAAGAAATATCTTGACGACGGACAGTTTACAGAGGGTTCGATGGCTCCGAAGATACGCGCTGCCATCAAATTCGTGGAGGCGACAGGTCATGACGCTGTAATCACTGACGCGACAAGCCTTGGAAAGACTGGGGCTGGAACACGTATCGTGTTATGATGACAGGATTGACAGGAATTGACTGTTAGACAAGATTGACAGTGTTAACAAGTTATAACAATCGAAAAAACCTGTCAATCTTTAAAAAGGCATGTCGTTGGTGTCATCGTTCATTCTTGAACCTATTCTCCTCTCAGTAGGGGCGTTGAAGTTAGAGTTAGGCAAGAATTGTGTTTGTTCGCTGCCGCCATTGCTGTTCCCGATAACGTGTGTGTAATCTTGTTCGATGTCCTCGAAACGTGCGTATTGTCCCACAAAACGCAGGTTCACGTCGCCGAGTTTACCGTTACGGTGTTTCGCGATGTTTACAATGGCTTTACCTTTTGTTGATTCGTGGTTTTCATCTTCGCTAAGTCCGTAATATTCAGGACGATAGATGAAAAGAACCATGTCGGCATCTTGTTCGATGGCTCCTGACTCGCGAAGGTCGGAGAGAATAGGTTTTTTGGAGCCCGTACGTACCTCAACGTTACGTGAGAGTTGTGAGAGGGCGAGGACAGGGATGTTAAGTTCTTTTGCAAGACTCTTCAACGAGCGGCTGATGTTACTGATTTCCTGTTCTCGGTTACCGTTCTTTTCTGTCTTTGCAGTCATAAGTTGCAGATAATCAATGAAAACCATCTGAATATCATGTTGCTGTTTCAGTCGACGGCATTTGGCTCTGAGGTCGAAGACGGAGAGCTGTGGAGTGTCGTCGATGAATATTTTTGCGTTAATGAGTGGTGACACTTTAGTGTTAAGTTGCTGCCATTCGTATTCTTCGAGTTGGCCGGAACGTAATTTATCAGCTGTCAGTGATGTTTCCGAAGATATCAGACGTGTCACGAGTTGCACTGACGACATCTCCAGAGAGAAGAAAGCGATAGGTTTGTTGAAATCGACAGCTGCATTGCGTGCCATATTGAGGGCGAAAGCGGTTTTACCCATACTCGGACGTGCTGCGAGGATGATAAGGTCGGATTTTTGCCAGCCTTGTGTGATGCGATCGAGTTCGGTGTAACCCGAAGGCACCCCTCGCAGTGTAGAACCTGCGTTTTTTGACTGCTCTATCTCGTTGATGGCGAGTTTCACGAGGTCAGGCATCTGGTCGTAGTTACGGCGCAAGTTGTTTTCACTAATCTGGAACAGTTTGTTTTCGGCACTGTCGAGAAGGTCGAAAACGTCGGTCGAGTCTTCGTAAGCATCCTTGATAGTCTCAGAAGATATCTTGATGAGCATTCGCTGTATGTATTTCTGCAAGATGATACGCGAGTGATACTCAATATTTGCTGAAGAAACCACGCGATTTGTCAGTTGTGAGATATAATAAGGACCACCTACGGCTTCAAGGTCATTGGTTGACTTAAGATGATTTGTCACGGTGAGGATGTCGATGGGTTCCGACTTTGTAAACAAATCTTTAATCGCAGAGAAAATTATCTGATGTGCCTCTTTATAAAACACCTCCGGTGACAAAATGTCGATGACGGCATTCACCGCCTCTTTTTCGAGCATGAGAGCACCTAATACTACCTCCTCCAAATCCACGGCTTGTGGTGGAACACGCCCTTGATTATCAAGTATTTCCGCAGGTGAAGTAAACGCCTGTGACCTGATAAAACCCGTTTTTTTTATACTTTCGTTATTCATGTTGCAAAAGTATAACAAATGATGATTTGTTTATAAGATGTTGATAACTTTTTTTAATTAGTGAAATGAAGATAAATTTCGCGCAAAGCTTTGTTTTCTTGTTCTAAATCATTGTTTATAAGTTGTTTATCAAAAATATTGTCGCTGAAAGCATTCAGTATGATGCGACTGTGCTCGAAAAGATTCTTGTCAGGAAAGATGCTTTCATAGATGTTTTTCAATGAGAAATCGCGTTTTGTTTTTTCATGATTGAATCCCGATTGTGATAATACCTCGCTGAAATTCATTATTTTGTAGTTTAACTCCTTGAATGCCAATATATTATATCTCTGAAATGTAACTATGATATTTTGTGGAGCAAAACAAACAATGCGTTCAAAACCAGTGAGATGCTCGCTTAATATTTTAAAGCTTTCTTCCCATTTTGCAAGGTCGTCGAGGCAGTTCCAATTATAGATTTGGTCGTATTTTCCATTGTTTGAGAGAATTGAAAATCCGATGATAAACTCAGAATATGGTGTGTCGCCGTCGAATATCGGCACAGCCGGACTATAAAAAAGCAGATTCAGGAAAGCTGTAGTTTGATTTTTATTGCCGAGAAGTCTGTAAAGTGTCTTGTAATCAATGTAATAGGGTTTGTTAATTTCATTTGGGATATTTTTCCAGCAGTGGCCGTGAAATTCGCATCTGTAAGGTGTATCACATTGAGTACCAATACTTATTTTAGGAGAATGAGGTTGCTTGATGATTTCTTTAAAACGTTTGATATTAGAAGAAATGACTTCTTGATATTGTTCAGCATAATCTTTAACCGATTGAAAAATAAATAGTTGTGATAAATCGATGTTACCTTTTTTTACATAGTGAGCGTTAAGATACATCAGTTGAATATCTGACAGCGGTACACCGCAACCTTTAAGAACATAATACTGTAGTGCGGCATCTCTATAATAGGTATTGCTTAATCTGAGAGAACTTTTCACTTCTATTGCGCGCCATTTTTCTTCTTCACGGACGATTATATCAAGCATGATAAGAGTGTCATCATATTGAAACACAGCTTCATACATAACGTTGACGTCAGGGTTTAAGAGGTTTTGCATTGTTTCTTTGACTTTTTTATCAAACTGTGAAGGCGAGTTTGGTGTCATGTTAATTCCGCCTGGGAAGCATTGCTGTGCGAGTATTCCGACTTCGGTGCCTCGTTTGAATTTTACACGTTGTTCCATGCTTAGCCTGTCGCGAAGAAACGGACGGTTTTTTACGAGATACAAAGCTTTCTCGCATTGTTCACCTTTAATGTATGTTGATTTTGATAAAATATGCATCTTATTGATTCTTAGGAAGTTGTAAAATACTTTTCTTGGCGGAAAAAGTCATAGAGACGCCGCGGGCAATCATGAAACCGAGAAAAGCAATCCAGAGTCCGTGGTTGCCTAAGATGGGGGTGAGGAAGTACCACATTGGAAGGAAGACGAACAAAGACGATAAAATCATAGTGTTACGTATAGCTTTTGAGGCTGTTGCGCCGATATAAATGCCGTCCCAGAGGAAGGCGGCGAATGTTATTATCGGGATGAGTGCCATATATACGTAATAAGGTTGTACTTGTTGGATGATTGTCGGGTTGTCGGAAATCATTTTCACGAAAGGAGTGGGAAAGAGTGCGTAGATGATGGTGAAAGGTACACTGATAAAAGCTCCCCATTTGAAAAGGTGCGTCACAACGCTTTTGAGGTTTTCTGAGTCGTTGGCACCGATGAATTTTCCGACGAGGGCTTCTCCGGCGTATGCGAAACCATCAGTAAAATAAGAGAAAATATAAAAGAATTGAAGTAGTGTCATATTGATACTCAAAATGTTATCTCCAAGTATTGCTGATTGATTTGTAAAGAAAGCGATTGTCAGAACCAGCAATATGCTTCTTATCATCAGGTCGGTATTGACTTTGAAGAATTTCTTTAACTTATTGATATCCAATAAGATATGAATATTTATCTTTATAAGATAAGGCTTGTATTTTGTGAAGAGGAAAATTAAGGCAGTCACGAGGCCGCAATATTGAGCGATGACAGTGCCAAGAGCTACGCCGACCACATCTTTTTTCATCACCACAACGAAAAAAATGCTGAAGACGATGTTTAACACATTGATTATTATTGCGATAATCATAGGACTCTTGGTGTTTTGCATCCCGATAAACCAGCCGTTGAGGCAATAGAGCAGCATATTTGCCGGAGCAGCCCAAATTCTGACATAAAAATAGGTGATGGCAAGGTTTCTCACCTCGTTGCTACCGTCGAGTAGTATCAGGCTGAGTTTTGCTATCGGATTTTGGAGACATAATATCAACAATGTGGCGATGATTGCGATAGTAGTTGCTCTGTAAAGGGAGTAGCTTATCTCATGAAAATCGTTACTGCCGTACGATTGGGCAGTGAAACCGGTTGTTCCGGCGCGCAGGAAACTGAAAAAGGAGTAGAGTACGCTGAAAATTGTGCCTCCGAGGGCTATTGCGCCGATATAGACAGGGGAACTGAGGTGTCCCATGAGCATCATATCGACCAGCCCCAGCAGCGGGATTGTGATGTTGCTGATAATATTTGGTATTGCTAATTTTAAGATAGACCGATTCACGAAAAAAAATTTATGCAAAAATAATAAAAATCGGTGTATATATAAAAAAAAATTGTATATTTGCACTGTGAAACTGTAGAAATGTGGAATATTGTAGAATTGTTCCACGTTTTTCCACAGTTTACAAAAAGGAAAACGAGTAATTTAATTTTATAAGTATTTGATTATCAATAAATTAGCAAAATTATAGTAATTAAGGCATGTTTGGCACGATTTTGGCGCAAACAATTATTTGTTAGCACAGTCTAATTTAAAATCATAAACACAATGAAAAAAACTTTAACAATTGTATCGGTCGCATTGGTAGCATTAGTATTAAGCTCGTGCGTTGAGAGTTCAAAGAAGTATCAGGCTTTATTGGCGGAGAAAGAGTCTCTTGTTGCTGAAAATCAGAACATGGAGAACGAATTCAATGCCACGATGGGAATCCTTAATGAAGTCGAAAACAACCTCCAGGCAATTCGTGACGCTGAGGGTATCCTTTTGGTACAGCAGGAAGGAGCCGAGAGAGATCAGCTTGTTTCAGAACTTCTTCAAATCAAAGAGGTCATGGCTGCAAACCGCGCCCGTCTTGATTCATTGAACGATGTTTTGGCAAAATCAAACAAGAACAACGCCAATCTCCGCGCACAGGTCAGGAAACTTCAGGCTCAGCTTGCTGAGAAAGAAGAGATGATTGCCGGTCTTCAGGCTCAGATTGTCGAGAAAGACGGTCAGATTGCCAATTTGAACACACAGGTGTCGAACCTCAGCAACGACCTTGACAATGCTAACAATCAGATTGAGAGTCTCAACAACGAGAATCTCGCTCAAGTTAATGAAATGAACGCAGTCTATTACATCGGCACAACCAAGAAAGAGCTGAAAGAAAAAGGCATCATCGTCAATGCAAAGAAGGTTTTGCAGAGCGGTGTTCCGACAAGTGAGTTCACTAAAGGTGACAAACGCGAGCTTAGCACTATTACTTTCAATTCAAAGAGAGCCGTTGTTTTGACAAACCATCCTACAGATTCTTACAGCCTTGTTCCGGGTGTCGGAGCTGATGGCAAGAAGAATGTGACATTAGAAATCACAAATCCAGAGGTATTCTGGGGTGTAACAAAATATTTGGTTGTACTTACCAAATAATTTTTCTGCTCGTTTTCAATATTTACGAAAATCCGGTGCTGCCTGGTACCGGATTTTTAATTTTTTTTATTTTTTTGTCGCAAGATAACAATAAAATACTTAATTTTGCAAAATGAGCAGAATGTTAAATGATGTCAAATAAAATATTGATAGTTGATGATGATGTGGCTTTTGGAGTGATGCTGCGGACATGGTTCCAGAAAAACAAGTGGGACACGGTTCTTGTTTCGACTCTGGATCAGGCGTTACAGGAGTCGAAGTCAGCACAGTTCGACCTGATTTTGAGCGACTTACGTCTTCCTGATGGAGACGGCATCGTGTTTTTGACTTATTTGCGTGAAAAAAAGATTAACACTCCTCTTATAATAATGACGGGTTATGCCGACGTGCAGACTGCCGTTGATGCCATAAAATTCGGTGCCTTTGATTATCTCAAGAAGCCAATCAACCCAGCTGTTTTGCAAGAAAAGATAGAGTTGGCATTGCAGCAGGATACCAAAGATATGACACAGGACACCAAGGCGAAATCAAATGATGAAACGACGACTGTTGTGAAAGGTAAAAGCCCTGTGATTCAAAGAGTTTATACGCATGTGGCACTTGTTGCCCCAACGAAGATGTCGGTACTCATCCTTGGGGAGAGCGGTACGGGAAAAGAATATATTGCGAGGATGATACATGAGCAGAGCGGGCGTAAAAACAAGCCGTTTTTTGCTGTTGATTGCGGTAGTCTTTCAAAAGAGTTGGCTCCGTCAGAGTTGTTTGGGCATCTGAAAGGTTCTTTTACTTCGGCGATTGCCGATAAGAGAGGCGTTTTTGAGGAAGCGAAGGGAGGCACTGTGTTTCTTGATGAAGTTGGAAACCTGCCATACGATGTGCAGAAGCAGTTACTCAGAGCGTTACAGGAACAGAAAGTGCGTCCTGTAGGCTCTGCGCAAGATGTGAAAGTGGACGTTAGAATTGTGTCAGCGACTAATGAGGACTTGGAAAAAGCTATAGAAGAAGGGAGATTCCGTCAGGATTTGTATCATAGAATCAACGAGTTTTCTATTGAAGTGCCGCCGCTTCGCGAGAGAATTGACGACCTTGAAGAGTTCGCGTATTATTTCCTCAATCAGGCTAATGAGGAGTTGGGCAAAGATGTGAGGCATATTTCCGCCAAGGCTTTAGAGAGACTGAAACAGCATCGTTGGGACGGAAACCTGCGAGAACTGAGGAATGTTATTCGTCGTTCGACGTTATTCGCTGAGAATCAAGAGATTACAGAAGAGAATCTACCTATTTTGACGAATCGAAGTCAAAACAAACAGGAAAAAGAGGACATGGCATTGCAGCCCGGGGACGAGAAAGAGCAGATTATGGCCGCGTTGCGTAAAGCGAGAGGCAATAAGACCGTGGCGGCACGACTTTTGCAAATCGACCGCAAGACGTTGTACAATAAAATGCATTTATACGGAATTAAACTTTAGACTTTAGATTTTAGAGAATTCTGGATGAAGTTCGTAGAATTTGTTTTCGAAAGAGCGGACGTGGTTGAGTGATTTGCGTGTCCAGTCGAGGCGGATTTCCTGTTTTTCTTCTTCAGAGAGTTGCCATTTTATATTGCTTTTATGCAGTCGCTGTGTGAGTGTGAACATCAGCAAAGCTGCGGATACGCTGATATTGAAACTCTCGGTGAAGCCGTGCATAGGGATTTGCACATACATGTCGGCATGTTGGAGTGCGTAGTCGGAGAGGCCGGTTTTCTCGGTGCCGAATACGATAGCGACTGGTTGGTCGAGTGGAAGAGTGTCGGGAGAGAAATCATTCTGATGAGGGCTGGTGGCGACGATTTTATAGCCTTTGCCGTGCAAGAAATCGAAGGTTTCGGGCGTATTAAAGTCGTTCACATTATATTTATGCAAGTTGAGCCATTTGTTGCTGCCGACGACGATGTCAGGGTTGATGTCGTACACCCATTTGTTTTCGATGATATGAATGTCCTGCACGCCGGTGAGGTCGCAACTGCGCAACACAGCACTTGCATTATGCGATTGATATATGTCTTCAAGGACGACAGTTAGGTGACGAGTGCGAAAATTCAATACCTCTTCGAAGCGATTTTTACGTTCCTCAGTGATATATTCAGAAAGAAATTCGTATAATTTTTGTTCTTTTATGTTCAAAATGAATACTTTAGGGTTAAGAAAAATTTTTAGCAAATATAATATTTTTTTTTGTTTACAATTAAATAAAAAATCGTAAATTTGCACCGCGAAAAAATGTATTGATATGGCAAAAGAAAAAGTTCAGAAAGACGAAGAGCGTCTCGAATCAATTGAGTCAACATTAGGTAAGACCGAAATGTTTATTGAGAAGAATCACAAGACAATCACGATAGTTGTTATTGCCATTGTTTTGGTTGTTTTAGCGATTTTTGGAGTGAAAAAATTCATTATGGAGCCACGTGAGGCAGAGGCGCAGAACGCCATTTTCCGTGCTGAGCAGTTTTTTGAGAACGACGATTATGCCACAGCGTTGAACGGTGACGGCAACAATGCCGGGTTCCTTGATATCATCAACGATTACGGCGGAACGAAGACAGGAAATCTTGCAAGATATTATGCAGGTATCTGCTATCTTAACACAGGCGATTTCAACAACGCAATAAAATATCTCGGTGAGTTCAGGGGTAAGGACCAGCTTGTCAAGCCGTTGGCGACAGGTGCGATGGGCGACGCATATTTAGAGCTTGACAATGCTGCTGAGGCTGCAAAATGCTATGAGCAGGCAGCAAAGGAGTCGAAAAACTCATTTACAAGTCCTATGTTTCTGATGAGGGCTGGCTACGCATACGAGATGGTAGAGAATTACCAGAAAGCGTTGGAGATGTACAAGAATATAAAGGCTGATTATCCGAATAGCAACGAAGGATTCAGCATTGAGAAAAACATAGCATACGCAGAGGCTAAGCTTGGAAAATGATAATGGTAAGTTTTTAGTGGTGAGATGCCTGATTCGCGAGAGTCGGGCATTTTTTTGATAAAAAGGCTTATGAGAATAATATATTTTGGCACGCCGGAATTTGCCGCCTCGCAGTTAGAGGCCATCATTGCTGCCGGCCATGAGGTTGCTGCGGTAGTGACGGCACCTGACAGGCCGGCAGGCAGGGGCAAGCATTTGCATGCTTCTGAAGTAAAGGAATGCGCCATGCGTTATAATTTACAAGTGCTTCAACCCGAACGACTTAAGGATGAGATTTTTGTCGAGACGCTGAGGTCGTATAATGCGGCATTGTTTGTTGTGGTTGCGTTCAGGATGCTTCCGGAAGTGGTTTGGAGTATGCCACCTAAAGGAACGATAAACCTTCATGCGTCGTTGTTGCCGCAATATCGTGGTGCTGCGCCGATAAACCATGCCATAATCAATGGTGAGACGGAGACTGGACTTACTACATTTCTGCTTGATAAAGAGATAGATACGGGTGCGATTATAATGCAGGAGAAGGTTACGATAGGAGGGAAGATGAACGCCGGTGAGTTGCACGACACGTTGATGAGACTCGGCAACGAGGTCATAGTGAAGACGATAAGTAAGATAGAACGTGGCGATGTGGATTATAAGACACAAAGTTCTGTCATCGAAAAAGAGCATCTGATTTTGAAACCGGCACCTAAAATTTTCAAGGAGGATTGTTATATCGACTGGAACAAGTCGTCGAAGGAGATTTACGATTTTGTGAGAGGTCTTTCTCCATATCCTGCGGCACACGCAAAAATACAAAATCCGGATGGAGAAATTTTAGATTTGAAGATTTTTGAGACCGAAATTGTGTCAAAATCAGTAGAAAACGAGGATATTTTAAGCATAAAAACGGATGGAAAAACGTTTTTGGAGGTGGTTTTGAAAGATTTTTGCATAAAAATTATTACAATTCAACAGGCAGGGAGAAAACCGATGTCAATTACGGAATTCCTAAGAGGAACGAGGGTTTCAGAAGATTGGAAGATAGTTAAGTAAATATTATTTAGATGTTTACTAAAAAAAAATTAAAAAAAAATTTAAAAAAACGTTGTTTGTTTGAGTTTTATTTTTATATTTGCGTGTCAATAGAATATCAAACTTCTTAAAACTTAAAAGATGAATAAAGCAGAATTAGTAAACGTGATGGCGGAAAAAGCAGGCCTCACAAAAGTAGATGCTAAAAAAGCTCTTGATGCTTTCATTTGCGCTGCAACAGATGCGATTCGCAAGGGTGAACGCATTTCATTGGTCGGATTCGGCACAATGTCAACAACAAAGCGTCCAGCTCGTAAGGGTCGCAATCCTCAGACAGGTAAGGAAATCATGATTGGTCCTAAGACTGTTGTGAAGTTCAAAGCCAGTGCAGATTTAGTTAAATGAAATAGATGAATTCTATTTACTTGTAAGGTCGCCGTGAAGCGGCCTTTTTTGTTTAGAACAGGAGTCCTTGTCTGCCTTTTGCCTTGAGGTTGCCGTTTTCGTCTTGTTCGATGATGCTGTTGTCGAGCATCCAACGTACCGTTTCGAGTACTTTTTCTTCAAGAAAATCTTTTGCGAGCGAGGTGGTTTCGTATAATGGCACCACGCGTTTTTGCAGTTCATCAAGAATTATCCTGCTGATGTTTTTGTATTCTTCATCGTTGATTTTCATTTGGTTGCGAATATTACAGACATCACATTTACCGCATCTCGTTTTGATTTTCTCGCCAAAATATCTGAGAAGTTGCACGCTGCGGCACTCCTTATCGTTGTTAACGAAATTTATCACGGCCTGCACGCGTCGTGTAGCATCTTCTTTTCTGTCTCTGTAAACCTCATTGGAAAGTGCAAAGTTTTTAGTATCAAGGCGTTCTGTAAGGTAATGAATCTGAGGTTTGTCGCTACGTTGGATATATGTCAGGAAGTTGTAAGCTTCAAGTTTTTTAAGGATTTTTTCGATATTATTCACATCGATGCCGAGTTTATGGCTTATCTGTTCTTCTTTAATTTTTACGAAATCGGAGAGTATGCCCGGGTAGTTTCTCAGGAGATATTTAATAATTGTGTCAAACTCGGCGTATTCTACCTGAAAGCGGTACAGGTCTTCACGGCTTGCCTTTATCATGAGTTGAGATGGTGTATCCATAGCTTCGGACAATGCCAACAAGCCTTCTCTTTCCATGAGTTTCAATGAGTTAAACACTTCGAGGAGAGAGAAGTTATAACTTTGTGCGAACTTGGTGATGTCGAAGGGATAGCTTTGGCTGTTGCCGGCGCCCGTTGGAATTTGCAGATAGTTGCCAAGGGCGTTGTAAATCGTTTTGATACGTTGCAGTTCGGGGTACGACTGTTGTAGGTTGTCTTTTAGTTGTTTGATATCGCTGTCGGCCACCAGTAGGAACGCCTCTGACGGTTTAAGGTCGCGTCCGGCGCGTCCTGCTTCTTGGAAATACGCTTCGAGGCTATCGGGGAGGTCCATGTGCACCACGAGGCGCACGTCGGGTTTATCGATACCCATGCCGAAGGCGTTGGTGGCAGCTATGACTTTTATTTTGCCGTCCATCCACAGTTTTTGGCGTTCGTCGCGTATTTTGGCGTCGAGGCCAGCGTGGTAAAATGTTGCGCTGATGCCCACTGATTGCAGCCAGTCGGCGATGATTTTGGTACGTTTACGGCTACGGACATAGACGATGCCGCTTCCTGACTGCATTTTGGAGAAGAGTCGGTACATTATGCCGTATTTATCGGCTATTTTCATCACGTTATAGGTGACGTTTTTTCGTTCGTAGCTTGTCTGGAACACGTTTTTCTCTTTGAATCCGAGGCGGAGCTGAATGTCATCGACGACTTCAGGGGTAGCGGTGGCTGTAAGGGCGAGGACTGGCGTGGTGGGGATGTAAGGACGTATTTCGGCGATTTTAAGATACGGTGGACGGAAGTCGTAGCCCCATTGTGAGATGCAGTGTGACTCGTCGATAGCGAGCAGGCAGACCTTCATTTTCTTTATTGCCTCGATGAAAGCGGCAGTCATGAGACGTTCGGGCGAGACGTAAAGGAATTTCAGGTTGCCGAACACCGCTTTATTATAGGCGAGTTCCACTTCGGAGGGATGCATGCCGGTATAGATGGCAGAAGCGGGTATATTGATGTTTTTCAGGTGAGCCACCTGGTCTTTCATGAGAGATATGAGTGGTGTGATGACTATGCAGACGCCGTCCATAGCCATTGTTGGTACCTGAAAACACACCGACTTGCCGCCGCCCGTGGGGAGAAGAGCGAGGGTGTCGTGGCCTGCGATGACAGAATCGACGATGTCTTCCTGCATCGGGCGGAAAGAGGGGTATCCCCAATATTTCACCAAGACGGCGCGAGTCAAATCACTCATACACTTGTTTTTTGTAAAGATAACGTTTTTTTTTCAAAATTATTGAAATATTTTTTGTATTTTTGCACCCGATTTTTAATTTTTGTAAAGGAAGATTAAAATCGGTTTTATTTTATTGGAAATCAATCAAATACAAACAAATGACAAGTATTCGTAATGTTGCTATTATCGCTCACGTTGACCACGGGAAGACCACTTTGGTAGATAGGATTCTGTATCAGTCAAAGCTTTTCAGGGAGGATAAGGGGGATTTGATTCTTGATAGCAATGACCTTGAGCGGGAGCGAGGTATCACCATCTTGTCGAAGAACGTCTCTGTGCGTTATAAAGACGTGAAAATAAATATCATAGACACTCCGGGTCACAGTGATTTCGGTGGTGAGGTGGAGCGTGTTTTGAACATGGCCGACGGTGTCTTGCTGTTGGTGGATGCTTTTGAGGGGCCTATGCCGCAGACGCGTTTTGTGCTTGAGAAAGCCATACAGCTCGGTTTGAAGCCTATTGTGGTTGTTAATAAAGTTGACAAGCCCAACTGCACGCCGGAGGAGACACAGGAAGCCGTGTTTGATTTGATGTATAATCTTGGCGCAACAGATGACCAGCTTGATTTTCCGACGGTTTTCGGTTCGTCGAAACAAGGCTGGATGTCTGACCATTGGACACATGTCACCAATGATGTCTCATATCTTTTGGATGTGATTATCAACACCATTCCGGAGGCGAAATATGAGGAAGGGACGCCACAGATGCTTATCACTTCACTTGATTACAGTTCGTATGTGGGTCGTATCGCCGTGGGGCGTCTGAAGCGTGGCATACTTCAAGCAGGAATGAATGTGTCGTTAGTTAAACATGACGGCTCGGTTGAGAAGAATCAGATTAAGGAACTTTATACTTTTGAGGGACTTGGCAAGGAGCGCACGAAGAAACCGGTGATGGCAGGCGATATTGTGGCAGTGATGGGTCTGGAGAACTTCGAGATTGGCGACACTGTGGCCGATTACGAGAATCCCGAGGCGTTGCCGCCGATTCATGTGGATGAGCCTACGATGAGTATGCTTTTCACTATCAACAACTCGCCTTTCTTCGGCAAGGAAGGGAAGTTTGTGACGTCGCGTCATCTGCGTGAGCGTTTGTATCGTGAAACGGAGAAAAATCTTGCTTTGAAAGTGGAAGACACCGGTTCGCCTGATTCTCTCATGGTTTACGGACGAGGTATCCTTCATCTCAGCATTCTTGTTGAGACGATGCGCCGTGAGGGATATGAGTTTCAGATAGGGCAGCCGAAGGTTCTTCTGAAAGAGATTGACGGCAAGAAATGCGAGCCGATTGAGGTGATGAACGTGCAGGTGCCGGAGAATTTCGCGGGGCGTGTCATAGAGCTGGCTTCGCAGCACAAGGGCGAGATGACGAATATGTCGCCGAAGGGTGACCGTATGAATCTCGACTTCGACATTCCGGCGAGGGGTCTCATTGGGTTGAGGAGTGCCATGCTGACGGCGACGGAGGGCGAGGCGGTGATGTCACATCGTTTCAAGGGTTACGAGCCATGGAAAGGCGACATGGACACGCATGACGTTGGTGCACTCATCGCGATGGAGACAGGTACGGCGGTGCCATACGCGCTGTGGAAACTGCAAGATAGAGGCAAGTTCTTCGTGCAACCTAATGAAGAGGTATATATGGGCGAGGTGATAGGCGAGAACACCCGTTCCAATGATATAGTGTTGAATATCAACAAGACGAAGCATCTTACGAACGTCCGTGCCTCGGGTTCGGATGACAAAATAGTGCTCATTCCGCCGGTAAGGATGTCGCTTGAAGAATACATGGAGTACATTCGTGACGACGAGTATTTAGAGGTGACGCCGAAAAGCTTGCGTTTGAGAAAAATCATCTTGGACGAGATTGAAAGGAAGAGGAGCGAGAGAAGAGGAGAAGAGGCAGAGTAATTAGGTTTTTTCTGGTCGCTATGGACATCATTTAAGCCTTTTACACTATCCCGTACCTCTCCCCGAGCGTCCCCAGCACCTCGTCGGCTTGTGCCATAAATGCCACACCACGTTCCTCCCATTCGGGCAGGGGAGAAGCCCCTTCGCCGCGACAGCCGTCCATCGCCGTAAGGTAAGCTGCCGCCGCCTCAAGCTCCAGCTGCACAAACATCGGCCGCATCTTGTGACACACCGCTCGCGCCCTCTCGAAGTCGTGCTCAATGATGGCATCGTTGAGCAGCACGAGGTTGTCGGATGTGCTATCTACAAAACTGTTTAAAATATCGCGTATGGCATTGCCGTCATTGTCAAACATAGCGCAGAGCTGCGGAAAATCACCTGAAAATTCACATTCACTTCTTTTCTCATCAGTGAACTTGTCACCCAAAATACTTGCTAACTCATTGATACTGAACGGTTTCTTGATATATCCGTCGAAACCTTCCGATAAGGCATATTGCTCGGAATATTCGTCACGCGCCGTCATCAAAATTATCTTTTTGTCTTTGTCGATTGACTTTATCGTCTTCAAAACGTCGTTGCCCGAAAACGTCCCCATCTCCCTGTCGGTGATAACGAGGTCGTATTTGCCTATATCGGCAAGAATCTTGTTGAACTCGCTGCTCGAACGGCAGATGTCAGACCTGTGACCTATCTTACTCAACATAGCACAGATTACCGCGAGGAGACTGTTGTCGTCATCAATAAGCAGGATGTTGAGCTGTTTTTTTGATTTAACTAATTGAATATCAATATCATCGCGTTTCTCTGGCACCTTGCTTGTTGTCACCTTGACGGGAATGCTTATCTCGAAATGACTGCCTTTTTCTATTTCCGACATTACTCTGATGTCGCCGTCAAGGAGTTCGAGAAGACCTTTCACCACGTAGAGACCGAATCCGTTGCCTTCTGCCACTCCCTTGTTGTTCTCGGCTTTGCTGAACGGTTTGAACATGTCGTCAATCTTGTCTTGCGGAATGCCGATGCCTTGGTCTATAACACTGAAAATCAACCTGTTATCTTCAAGATAAGCTCCAAAATGCACGTCACCTTCTATGGTATATTTCAACGCATTTGAAATAATATTACTTACCACCTGCTTGATTTTCAGGGCGTCAGAATTGACTGAAATGTCATCGGGAATGGTTCTGTGATAGAAAAATCTGAGTTGTTTATTCTCGGCTATCGGCTTAAACATCTCGGCGAGACGGTCGCACAGCTCTGCCACGTTGAAATCGTCGTGTGTAATTGACTGCTTGCCCTGGTCGAGACTCGAAAACTCCAGCAGATTCGATAGAAGCGAGAGTATGTGCTGCGACGAATACTTCATCGAGTTGAGTCGTTTCATGTCGTTTTCGTCTTGTCTCTCCATCTGCATCAGTTCGATATAGCCGACTATCGAGGCAAGCGGTGCCTTGATGTCGTGCGACACTGAGAGCAGCAGTTTGTGACGGCTCTCCATTATCTCCTCAGTGCGTCGTTGTGCTTCCTCAGTAGCTTTCTTTGCTTTCGCAACTTTCTGTACATCATTGAAAATCAATATGATAAATAGCAAAATGAAAACGAGTGCCAAGGCTCCTCCGTAAATGGAAAAGTTCATGTTGCGCTGGATTATCGACTCGCTTTTCTGTATCTCATTCATTACCGATGTCAGCGTCTGCTTGTGCAATGCGATGAGAAGCACCGACACCTCCTCTGTGATTTTCTGGTCTGACTCAATGAAAATCTGATATTGTTTCTCGATGGTTTCCAATCGTTTAAGATATTCCTGACGACCTTTGTCGGTGTAAATCTTGACATCTTTCATGATGTCTATTTTGTTGTCCGACTCCTCCGTTATCGTGTCGTAGGTGGTTGTGGTGACGAAAATGATGCTGTCGCGAGGCGTTTCCGATGAAAAAATTCGTCTAAAAAACGATTGTTTCCCGGCTTTGTGGATAATGGTATCGGTATTTGTAACCTCAATGATTCTCGTCTTTTTCTCAGGTTTATAGTCGGAGATGAGTTTATATATCTCTTCGTAAGGGTTGAAAATCTCGTATTGATGGTTTATCTTCTTGATAATCTTCGCCTTACGTTTCATCAAAGAGATAATATCGTCTAAAATCCGGGTGTTGATAGTGTCATTTTTTGAATAAAAAATCAACGAATCTTTTATGCCTGTTATTATTTTCAGATTTTCGTTGAAGTCGTTTAAATAATTCTCATCGCCAGAGATAGTGTAAAACTGCGCATAAGACTGTGCCTCGTTAACTTTTTGAATCAAGTCGTTAGTGAGGTCGAGCACGTGTTCGTTCTGATGGATTGCAACTCGTTGATTTAGAATAGATTTCTTGAGTGTGTAGATATAATATATCATGCCAGCGCATATCAGTGTCGCCACGATATAAATCACTATAGCCTTCCATCTGACGCGGCTCTCGTAGTGTTTCTTATGTATTTTTTTCTCACTCATCGTGACAAAATTACTAAAAATTTCGTTGATGGGAGAAAAAAAATACAATTTTTAGCTATCAGCAGGCAAAATCTCTCGGCAACAAGCTAACAACTCTTGTCTATACGCCAGGAGAACGCCCGCAGTCCGAGTTCCGGTGTCAGCATGTCGTGTTCGTGCAACGCTGCAAGTATCGTTTCCACTTTCTCGTCATCGACAAAGGTAATCATAGCGTCGTTAAACACCGGCCACGTGTGGTTGCCGTAGTGTGCTTCGCCTGTGGTGCTGCCTCGTCCTGTTATCTCGTTCCATTTGGTAAATCCTCGAACTCCTTGTTTTTCAAGGAGTTCGGAGATTTCTTCATAATATGCCTGATTGTAGGCGATGAATATTGCTGTCATTGTCTTACTTTTTTACTTGTTAACTAATGCAAGTCGTGCTGCTTTTTTTTCCTGACGTTTCATTCTTCTTGAGATGAATATGGCATAGAGGGTAGGGATGAGGACGAGGGTGATGAGTGTTGACGCAGAGAGTCCCCACGACACTACAATGCCGAGACCGTTCCACATCTCGGCACCTTCGCCTGTACCAAGAGCCATTGGTATCATACCGATAACGGTGGTGAGCGTTGTCATCAAGATAGGACGCAGACGTTGCCGCGATGCTGTCACTACCGCCTCGTTGACGCCCATGCCACGCTCAAGACACAACCTCGTGTAGTCGATGAGCACGATACCGTTTTTCACCACTATACCCATCAGAATCATGACGCCGATGAGTGCCATGATGCCGATAGCCATCCCGTTTACTTTCAAACCGATAAGTACGCCGGTGATGGCGAAAGGCACGGAAAACATGATGACAAACGGGTCGAGCAACGACTCGAACTGCGATGCCATCACCACATATACCAAGATGATGATGAGCATGATAAGCATGAACATGTCGGAGAACATATCCTGCTGATTCTCGTAGTCACCTGCTATTTTCACCATAAACTCAGCCGGGATATCCGTCTTGGCGATACTTTGTTCCGACACTGCCACGGCGTCGCTCAAGGCGTAACCCTTTGACACTATGCCTGTTACGGTGATAATACGCTCGCGGTCCTTACGCTCGATTGTGGGAGGGGTGTCGCTTTCGACAATTTGTGCCACCTCGCTGAGTCTCACTGCCTGACCTGAAGAGCCGTAGAGCACGATGTTCTCAATGTCTTCTACGCTCGTGCGGAATTCCGGAGCGTAACGCACGCGTATATTGTATTCGTCGCCGTCTTCGCGGAAGAACGTCATGATGGAGCCGTTGATGCGGTTTCTCACATATTGTGATGCCGTGGTGATGTTGATGCCGTTGAGCATCAGCTTCTCGCGGTCGAAATCGACGTGTATCTCAGGCGTATATTCGTCACGGCTGATGAGCACCTGCGAAATCTCAGGACGTTCCCTCAGATCGTTGGCGAGGTCGCGCGCTATCCTGTCGGAAGTGCTGAAGTCGTAACCGTAAATCTCGAGTTTCACACTCGCGGCAGAACCCATACCTATGCCTTCAGAGACATTGTATTTCTTTATCAAAGCGTTGTTTTTCAGGTCTTTACGTATCATCTCGGCTATCTCTTGCGTGCTTCTCTCACGTGTCGTCTTGCTGCCAAGGTTGATGTTCATCGAGAGGATGTGGGTGCCGTTGCTCTGCATGGATGCGAAGGCGTTGTCTTCATCGGCCACGCCGTAACGGTAGTTCATCACCTTGATTTCAGGTATCTCATTCATATATTTTTCAGCCAGCTCGGCACCGAGTTTACCGGTGATTTCTTCCTGCGTTCCGACAGGCAGCTCAATACTGATGCTCAGACGTCCCATATCCATGCTTGGCATGTATTCCGTCTTCATCGGCATTGTTATCACTATCGTCATGACGAAGATGACAACGGCGATGAGTATCGTCATTGCGCGGTGTGTGACGGCCCAGTTGATGAGATGTCCGTAGCCTCGGCTCAGCCAGTCGAGACCTCTGTTAATAGGCGTGAAGATAATCCGGTGCCATGCGTGTGACCTTGGGTTTTTCTTCATCATCTTTGAGCACATCATTGGCACTAACGTGAGGGCTGCCGAGGTGGATACTATCATGATGATACTGACAATCCAGCCTAACTGGTTAAAGAACACGCCGACGGCTCCGCTTACCATGGTGAGTGGCAGGAATACTGCCAACATGGTAAGCGTGGAGGCGATGACGGAGATTGACACCTCCTGTGTTGCGTGTACGGCAGCTTCTTTCGGTTTCGCCCCCCTGTCAATGTGCGAAGTGATGTTCTCTAAAACCACGATGGCATCGTCAACAACCATGCCGATGGCGATGGTCAATGCACTCATCGATATGATATTCAAGGTGTTACCTGTGGCAAACAGATATACCACCGAAGCGACAAGCGAGATAGGAATGGAGATGACGATGATGACTGTCGCCCTCCATCGTCCGAGGAAGATGAAAACAATGAGCATAACCACAAAGAATGTGATTAAGATGGTGTCTTTCAACGAGTTGATAGTATTGACGATGCTCTCACTCGTGTCGTTGATGATGTTTATCTTGATATCTGAAGGAAGCGTCTTCTCTATCTTTTTCAGTTCTTTCTTTACTCCGTTGGCCACTTTCACGGAGTTAGCATCGGTTTGTTTCTGAATAGTTATCATGGCACCCTGCACCTTGTTGGAGAACACTTTCTGCAGGCGTTCCTGCTCGCCGTCGTTAACTCTCGCCACGTCCCTGAGATAAACAGGTGTGCCGTTGAATGTGCCTACCACAACGTCGAGCATTTCCTTCGCCGACTTAAACTCTTTCTCCACACGGACGGCGTATGTGTTGGAGCCGATGTCGATATTGCCGGCAGGAGTGTTCCTGTTCTCGTAGGCAAGTGCTTGTGAAATCTGTTCAACGGTGATTTTGTACGCTTCCAGCTTGTTGGGGTCAACGAAAACCTGAATCTCACGTTTCGGCGCACCCGACACCGACACTGTTCCGACACCGGAAACACGTGCCAATGGTGTCGTGACCTTGTCGTCCAAAATCTTGTCGAGACCCGAGAGACTTTCCTCAGCTGTGGCCGATAGCAGCATAATCGGGATGTCTTCCATGCTGAACTTGAAGATGGTAGGATTGCCGGCTCCGTCAGGGAGATAGTGTCGCACCATGTCGAGCTTGTCACGCACATTGTTTGTGGCCTCGTCGATGTCGATGCCGTATTCAAACTCAAGTGTAATGACTGATACGTTTTCTTTTGATGACGACGATAGGTGTTTCAAGTCGCTGACACCGTTGAGGGTGTTTTCCAAAGTTTTTGTGATATTTGTCTCTATATCTTCCGCACTGGCTCCCGAATACGATGTCATCACCATGATGGCGTTCGTTCCCATGTCGGGGAAAAGGTTTATTGACAACTTTGTCAATGCGAAGACACCAATTATTGCCACTGTGACGAAAACCAATGAAACCGTCACAGGATGATTTACCGAAGTTCTATATAAACTCATGATTTTCTTAGTTTTACAAAATTATCCTACAACATCTACCATTATTCCGTTTTTCAGTTTAGTCTGTCCTGTCACAACTACTCTTGAGTTGTCGTCAAGACCGCTTATCACCTCATATTTGTCGTTCATCCTGCGTCCGAGTTCTACTACGGTATATGTCACTGTCCCGTCAGGATTAAGGGCATAGACATATTGCTCGCCGGAACCTACTTGTTTCATCACCGCTCTGTCAGGAATCACTACACGGAAATTGTCGCCATAATTGACGGTGACGCGTGCGAACATGCCGGGACGCAACGCGAGGTTCTTGTTGTCATATCTCACCTCTACAGAGAACGTGTGCGTCAGCGCATTGATGGTAGGGTGTATGAGGTCGATGACGCCCTTAAAGACTTCGTTTTTATATGCCTCGGTAGTAATCTCTACCTCCATGCCTTCTCTAATCTGTGAATATTTGCTCTCAGAGATGTTGATGAGCATCTTGACAGGATTTATCTTCTGGACTACAAACAAAGGCTGTGCCATGGCGTACATGTCGCCTTCGTCGTAGTTACGGGCTGTCACTATGCCTTCTGTAGGACTTTTTAAAATGGTGTTCTCCAATAAGTTATAATATGTCTTCTGCGAGACGTCATATTTCAGCGACATGGCTTCATAATCCGACTGTGACGTTGCCCCGATATCGTGAAGTTGCTTTATTCTGCCAAACTCGATGGAGTCGTTTACAAGCTGAAGTCTCGCTTTCTCAAGATTTACCTCGTCCATCATCGCAAGGGTCTGTCCTATTTTCACTTTATCGCCTATCTCCACATAAATCTTGCTGATACGCGATGCCGACTGCGGTGCGATGTTGTTTACGATGTCGGCCTCGATTGTCGTTGGATAGACGGAGAGCTGAGGGACATATTCGGCGTTTACCGTTGTTACGGTGACTTTCGGGTTCTCTTCGATGGTTGTCTGCTGTGTGTTTTGTTGTGATTGTCCGCACGACGCCAACACGATGGCGGCAGATGCAATTAATAAGGCATTGAGTTTTTTCATTTTTTTATGTATAATTTCTTTTTAATATTCTTTTCCTATAAGTTCGTCAATGGATGCTTGGGTACTCATGAAGTTGTAGATAGCCTGGCTCATGGTAAGCTGTGCCTGCACAAGGGCGAGCTGTGCATCGTTGAGTTCGAGAAGCGTGGCTTTGCCGAGTTCATACATCTTCTCAGCGATGTCGTAGCTTTTTTGTGCCATCTCAAGTGTCGATTCGGCAGCGGTGTAGTTTTTCATATATGTGCCCATCTGGTTGCCGTAGTTTTTCATCGCGATGCGGAGGTTGCGTTCGGCATCTTCTATGTTGAGTTTCAATATATCGCGTGTTGCCTTGTATTGGCGTATGTTGTTGCGTTTTGAGAATCCCTCGAATATGGGGATGTTGAGACTCAAGGCAGCCACAGAATACGGGTTCCAAATCATGTCGAAATTATCGCCCATCGCTATGTAATTATATGAAAATGAAGCTGATAGGGTGGGCATATACTGATATTTCATCATCTTGATGGTGCGTTCCAACTGCTGATCTTGCAACGACAGTTGTGCGAGTGTGCTGTTGTTCTCAAGGTTGATGGTGTCGTTGGCGATGTTATATGTCAGCATGTTGTCTTTATAATCGTCAATATTTCCCGCCACGCCTATCTTCGCCTCAAGGTCGATACCCATTACTGCTTTGAGTTGCCAGATGGCGAGGTCTATCGACGCTGCCGCGCTGAATACGTTAGGCTCGGCGTTTTTCACGTTTACCTGCGCCCTGAGGTACTCGTATTCTGAAGCCTTCCCTGCATTGTATTTCTGCTCGGTGCGCTCGAAATTAGTGGCTGCATTGTCATAAACGGTCTTATAGACGTCATACACCTGCTGTGCAAGCAATACGGCGTAATACGACTGTTTCACCTGCGACACCATGGAAATCTTCGACGAGCGCGCCTGCTCCACCGCAAGCTCCACGTCTAATGCCGAGAGCTTTAGCGACTGCCACAGCGGCGCGTTGATAAGCGGCATGGCGGCGCTGATGCCGGCGTTCACGTTGTTCCATTTTCCGACCTCAATTTCCATCGACTGCCCTCCGAAGTCCATGGCCATAACTTGTTTCTTCAACGTGCGCTGGTAACTTCCCGACGCACTGATGTTAGGATATAACGCGGCATACGAGCCTTTCTTGGCATATCCTGTCTTCTCAATAGTGAGACCTGCAATCTTGATGGTGTTGCTCTCCTCTAACGCAATCTCAATGGCCTGATCCAAACTAATGATGAGCGAATCCTGTGTCTGTTGGGCATTCAAACCAATGCTTGTCATCATTGAAGAAAAACATAAAACCATCGATAAAAATACTTCTTTTCTGAACATTTTATTAAAAATTTTCCATCGTTAAAAAACTCACAAAGATACAAAATTTGTATGTATTAACACCGATAAAACATAACTTTTCAACAATGTTTTTTGTTGTGTCAATGAAATAAAAAATATTTTCAACAAACTAAAGATGTATGTTTAAATCCAAAAAAAAATATTTTAATGTCAGATTAAGAAAAAAAACACTATTTTTGCAAGTTGCTCAAAGGTAAATTAATGAAGGCAAAGATATATGGTGTTTTGATTCTGGTTGAAGCTTTTTTCATGCTGATAGCCTCTGTTGTGGCCTTTTACTACAATGTACAAAAAGGTGAAAAAGACGTAATGTCGCTTTTTGCAGCCACCATGGTTACTGCCATTTTTGGATTTATACTGCTTTCGGCAGGTCGCGAGAAGGCTAAGAGAGGAGAAGGGAGAGTTAGGGAAATAAGTAGCCTGACAATGAAAGATTCGTTTATTCTCGTCACTATGACGTGGATTATCTTCGCTGTATTTGGTGCTTTGCCTTTTATTTTCACTGGTGCCATCGACAACATCACTGATGCGTTCTTCGAGTCGATGTCGGGATTCACCACGACAGGTGCCACAATCATGAATAATATTGATGACATGACACATGGCATATTGTTCTGGCGAAGCATGATGCAATGGTTAGGAGGCTTGGGAATCATAGTACTGTTTCTCGCTCTGATACCGGCAGTGAATAAAAATTCCAATAAAACGATGCTGTTTTCGGCAGAGATGTCAGGCCTCGGTGTCAAGAAACTGCATCCTAAGATGGCAGTGACAGCACGTCATCTTTGGGTGATTTACATTGTCTTGACAATAGTTTGTTGTTTGACATACTGGGCTGGTCCGATGAACTTATATGATGCTGTCTGTCATGCACTTACGACGATGTCAACTGGTGGTTTTAGCACCCATCAGGAGAGCATAGGTTTTTTTAACTCCGGTTATTTGGAGTATGTCGCGGTGCTTTTCATGTTGTTGGGTGGCGTCAATTTCTCGTTGTATTATTTTCTTTTCAGAGGCGATGTGAAATATTTTGCAAAAAACGAGGAACTGCGCTGGTATCTGGGCGTCGTTTTGTTAAGTGTTGTCGCCATGACCACCTTGTTTTATTATGCTCCTAATATTACCACGCTTTCGACCGATGTGTCGGCATATCCTGAGCCGACTTTCGAGGCTCGTTTTCGTTCGTCTTTGTTCCATGTCGCGTCAATTGTGACTTCCACCGGCTATCAAGGTGCTTGTTACGACTACAGCCTGTGGGGTGGTCTGTTTCTCGTCATCACTTTCTTGTTGATGCTCAGCGGTTCCTGTGCCGGCTCCACGTCGGGCGGCATCAAGGTAATACGCTGGATGGTGTGTTTCAAGTCTATCGGCAATACCATCAAGCAGATGTTGCACCCTAATGCCGTTTTCACAGTAAAAATATCAAGGGAAGTGGTCCCCAACGACGTCTTGCTCCGTACACTGAATTTCTTGTTTTTCTATGTGATAATATGTATCTTGAGCGTAGTCGTCTTTGTCGTCAGTGGCAGCGATTTCAAAGAAAGTATCTTCAATACCATCACGGCATTGAGCAACATAGGCCCAGGCGTCGGCTCTACGGGTCCCGCAGCAACCTACTCCGGACTGTCAGTGATAGCTAAATGGACAATGTCGTTCCTCATGCTCATCGGACGTCTCGAAATATTCACTGTGATACTGATTTTCAGCCCGTCATTCTGGAATAAAAAGTGATAATTACTATTTCTTTGTTGAAAATCAAGTCGCCTTTGTTGAATATTTGTGTTCTGTTTCTGTTATTTGTTATAAATTTGCAAAATGTCAAAATTCAAAGAAATACTATCGAAAGTAGCTGAAGAACATCATGTTATTGTCATCTGGACAGCCGTTTTTCTGTTCATATTCTTTTCTTTTCTCGATGAAGGCTTTTTGTTCGCCATCCTGCACGCTTTTCTGCTTACAGGCCTTATGATGCTCATCAGCTTTATCGAGACCCGACTGCTTGTAAAACATTTCCTCATAAAAGGCCGTCACGCCTTGTTTTACCTACTGAATGTCATTTTCATTATTTTTTTTGCCGGCTTCCTGATGATTGTTCAGTTCGATACTGTTGATTTTGTCCAGAATCTCTCGCCGGTGTTGACACAGACTGAAGAGACAAATATTTTACTCATGATAGCGGTCAGGATCTTGATTTTCTTGATTGTGATTTCTGTCTCGACAATTACCTATCTTCAGAAAATAGAAAAAGAAAATCAAAGAATTAACAATGAATTGAAGATGGAGAGCCTCGACATGGAGCTGCGTTATCTGAAATCTCAGATAAACCCGCATTTTCTGTTCAATGCGCTGAATAATATCTATTCTCTGGTTTATATCCACGATGAAAAGGCTCCTGATAGCGTGCTGAAACTCTCGGAAATGCTTCGCTATGTGGTGGTTGACTGCCAGACCGATACCATTCCTCTTGAAAAAGAGATAAAATTTATCGACAGCTATATCGATTTCCAGGTGATGAAACTTGAGGAAAGCAGAGATGTTTCTTTCGAAAAAAAAATTGCTAACAGTGGCGTCATGCTCCCTCCGATGATTTTCCAACCTCTCGTGGAGAATAGTTTCAAACATTCCAGAATAGAGAACGACCCCGACGGATTTGTTCATTTTTCGCTAATGCAAGATGAAAATATGATAGAATTTGTTGCCGAAAATTCCGTAAAAACAGTAAAAAATTCTTTGACGAGAAATTCTCAGAAATCCGACAGAGGAATAGGCCTTCAAAACGTAAAGAAAAGATTATCACTGCATTACAATGATAATTTCTCTTTTGTCACGAAAAACGAAGACAATAAATATACGTTAATTATCAAGATAAATTTGTAAAGTTATGAAGAAATATAATGTTTTGATTGCCGACGATGAGTTTCTGGCGAGAAAACTGCTCAGGGAATATGTCCAGAAAGTTGAGTTTTTGAATCTCGTGGACTGCTGTTCCGATGCCTTGAAGGCTATGGATGTGCTCCGGCGTGAGAAAATCGATATTTTTCTTTTGGACATTCAGATGCCCGACCTTACAGGTCTCGATTTGTTGAAAACCATTGAGAACAAGCCTGCCACGATACTCACGACGGCTTATTCTGAATATGCCGTGGATGCTTTCATGCTCGGCGTAGTCGATTATCTGTTGAAACCATTCGATTTCCCGCGTTTTTTGCAGGCTGTCAATAAAGCTATAGAACAAGTATCCGCAGCTGAAAAGACTGCTGAAGCCGGTTATATCCTCGTCAGAGCTGACTATAAAATTTATAAAATCAACTACGATGACCTTCTTTTTATTGAAGGACAGCACGAATATGTGACATTTCACACAAAAACAAAACGCATCACGGCGCTGTTTTCACTGAAAAACCTTGAAGATACGCTGCCTCGCGACATGTTTGTACGCGTACATAAGTCTTACATCGTGTCGTTCCATTACATAGAGGATATTAACAAAACGACAGTCACCGTGGCAGGAAACCAAATACCTGTCGGCGCGAGCTACCGCGATGAGCTGATTGCCAAGCTGTCCTAAATATCCGACTTGTTATTCATGAGTTCGTTGAACGAATTTGACGACGGCCGCTGGTAAACCTTCAGGTCGAACTGTGATATCACGGCGTAGATGTGGTCGAATATGTCGCCTTGCACCGCCTCGTATGACACCCAGTCGGTTTTTGCGCTGAAGCAATACACCTGCAGCGGTATGCCGTATTCGTTAGGATCTCTCTGACGCACAATTGTCGTAAGATTATGATTCAAATTGGGATTCTGTTTGATGTATTCTGTAAGATATGCCCTGAAGATACCGAGGTTGGTCTGGCGACGACCGTTTACCAAAGTGGATGTGTCAATGCTGTTTTTTTTGTTAAATTCGGCTATCTCCTCTTCCTTTTTCGTGATATAATCGCTCACAAGCTGGAATTTCTTGTATCTCTCAAGCATTTCCGGAGTGCAAAATTTCACCGTGTCGGCATCAATGATTATTGAGCGGGCAATCCTTCTGCCGCCCGATTCACTCATGCCTCGCCAATTGATGAAAGGGTCGGAAATAAGGGAGTAGGTGGGGAGCGTGGTGATGGTGTTGTCCCAGTTCTGCACCTTCACCGTTGTCAGTCCCATGTCGATGACATTGCCGTCGGCGTCGCCTTTCACTATCCAGTCGCCGATGCGCACCATGTCGTTGGATGTCAGCTGAAGGCCGCCGACGAATCCGAGAATCGGGTCTTTGAAAACAAGCATCAGCACAGCTGACAAAGTGCCAAGTCCGATTAGAATGTTGCTGATGTCTTGATGTGTCAAGATAGCAATTATCAACAACGCGCAGATGATGACAATGATAATCTTGATGACTTGCATCAATCCCTTTATTGGCTTGGCTTTTGAAATGTCGAAGGAATTGTAAATGTCGTTGAAAGCGTCAATTATCGACATCAGGATGCCAGAAAATGTTGTTACCTCGAAGATACGTACCAAACCGAGGGCGAAGGCGTTGAAAGAAGTAAAGTCGGGAGCCACGTCGTTGAGCAAGGTTTTCACCATATATAACGGTACGAGAAACGAGATGCGACGCTCTAACTTCTTGCCAAGAAAGAAATCATCATATTTCATCGCGCTCTTCTTGATAAATTTTGCTATAGTTATCTTGAGCAGCCATTTCACCAGGAAATACAGACCGAACGACCCTACAAGCAGTGAGAGTATGCCTATCACCTGTGCTATGTTGTGAGCTAATGATGCATCAAAATGCAAATTGGTCAATAGTCTTTCTAAAATTGCTAAATATTTGATTATCATGATGTTATAATTTTATTTTCAGATTTCAGGTAATAAAATATTCAAACTCGAAGGATTAATTTCCACAACGATGTCTTTGGGCATCATCACTGCTTCTCCATCGATATTTGCAAAGTCTTCTTTCTCACGTATCACATTGATTTTCTTTGCTTTATAAATATCAACAAATTTTGTCCTGTCGATTCTATGTGTCATAAGACGTTCCGCCACAAAGGCTACTTCAAGCAGGTTAGGTTTTTTGAAGATGCAGACATCGAGCAGGCCGTCGTTGAGTGAGGCGTGAGGTGACACGGTGGCGTTGTAGCCGAACTGGTTGGAGTTGGCAAACGAGATGAACAGCGGATGACACTCTATTTCTAACATTTCATCGAGTACGAGACGGATTTTCTCAGGCTTGAACCGTGGATATTCCTCCGTAACGAGCTTGGCATATGTCTTGAAGCCTCGTTTGGGGTCTTTGGCGAAGAAGTCAGCAATAAGTGCGTCGAAGCCTACTCCCGCGATGCTGATGTAAGGTACGTCGTTCACCGTGGCGGTGTCAATCTTCGACTTCACACCTTTATTAATCACATTTGTGATGACATTTTTTACTTTTAAAGGCAGATGCAGATGTCGTGCGAGGCCGTTGCCAGAGCCGTAAGGCACGACGGCAAAAGTCTGACTTGCCCCTATCATTGAAGTAGCGACCTCGTTGATGGTGCCGTCACCTCCAACAGCTACGATGACGTCAAATCCGTCCTTAATGGCTCTTTGGGTCAGCTCCACCGCATGACCGCCATATTCAGTGCGTGAAATAGCGTAGTCATATTTGTCTTTGTCAATCAAACTCTCTACGATAGAAGGAAACTTCGATTTGTCGTGATGCCCCGAAATCGGATTGACAATAAACAATATTTTCTCTTTCATCTTATATATAACTTATTGTTAATCATTCTGTTATTGTATTGTTGAAGATGCAGCCTGAACTTATTGTTTAGCTCATGCCATCTATCATCCTCATCTTTAATGTAAAGATTGTTTTCCAAACGCTGATCGTTGTTGATGTCAAAAACTGATATTATTTTTTCACCGTCCGATTGTAACAAATAATTGCCGTCGCTATATTGGTAAATATTGTTGAGATAGCTTGAAAAACAAGGCTCTTGTAAACTGTCGAACACGTTTCTCCCGAAGGTGAAGATGGTGTCGTTGTAGCCGAGTGCTGCCAATAAACTGATTCCGATGTCGGTTTGTTGTGCTAAAATATTGGTTTTCAATGGTTTAATAATATTTTCTGAGAAAAATGCTGTTAATATTCTGTATTGTCCATAACCATTGAGATAGTTATTGAAGCGGTGTTCGGGATTTACGTGATCGCCCACGAACACGAAAATAGTGCTGTCGTACCAGCTGTATTGCGATATTTTTTCGAAGAATTTTCGCATGGAGTCGTCGGTATAGCAAACCGTCTTTTCAAACTCGGTCTTATAGTTGCCTTCCGGAACGGTATAACCTTTCGGAATTGTAAAAGGATGGTGCGATGACAAAGTGAACACACCTGCCGCAAAAGGTTTGCGTATCTTATTGAGTTTCAATGCGGTATATTGTAAAAAAGGCATGTCTGAAATGCCCCATGTGCCGTCATAATCGTCATCGTTATTGTACTCATTGCGTCCGTAGTAGCTGTCGAATCCTGCTGAGATGGCGGAGGCGTTGAAGTTCATCGAGCCGTTGTTGCCACCATGGAAAAATGCCGTGGTGTAACCGTGTTTCTTTAAAATAGTGCCTAATCCGTCAAGATGGTTGGCGGCGTATCTCGATGACACATAATCAGTTGACATCAACGAAGGCAGTCCCGATAAAATGGATGTGAGTGCCTCTATCGACTGTCGGCCGTTGGCCATGCCGTTGAAGACAAGACTTCGTGACAACAAACTGTCGAGAAACGGCGTCAGACTCTCCTCGCGTTGCTCGTTGTAAAACTTTATCATCTCCTGCCCATGACTTTCCATTATAATCATGAAAACGTTGTAGTTTGGCGCGGTTTTCTCAATAAAACGATTGATAGTCAAGTCTTTACGAATAGGAGAGTAGATGCTGTCAATCACATCGTCATCATAAAAATTTATTTTCTTCAACACCTCGCCTGACATGCCTCGTCCAATGGTAAACGGCGTGTTCAGCACCAGCGGAATGTTTTGCGTTTTGGTGTATTGTGCCGCCGTGATGATGCCTATCGGCTTCAATTGAAACCCGCCTCTAATGCCTATTACAGATACAAAGACGATTCCTAAAAAAATCATCAAACGCGTTGAATACCAATACTTTCTGTTTGTAATGACGATAGGTTTGACCCTCGTTTTTCTTGTCAGAATAATTATGACAAACAAAAAAATCGCGAAAATTACGCCGATAAACCAAAAATCGTGTACGAAACTTGTCACCAAACCGCTCTGATTGTCATCGGTTGCCTTAGCAAAATCAAAGAGTTCCGATGTCATCCGCTTGTCGATGTATCTGTAATATATTATATCGATTAAGTTTAACAAAATAGCGATGGAGTTTAGCGTAACAAAAAGAAAATCAACGACTTTACAATAAATTTTGTTGTATTTATATTCTAAAGGAATGCCATAAAAAATGAGCATCGGCAGATTCGCGATGATAAGTGTCCAGATGTCGAACCGCATCCCTATGAAAAACAGTCGGAACAACTCTCTGATATTGAGGTCTGGGAAGTTTGAGGTGTTGAACATAAACAGCAGCCATCGGCTAAGCGCAAGGAGCAACAGCATCACACCAAGACGCAAAACAAACACCTTCCAAAGCTGAATTTCCCTGTTCGACCACATTTGATTTAAATTTTTGCAAAAATAAAAAAAAATTGTATATTCCAGAAAGAATTATTTTTGATGACTTTCTATTGATAAAATTAGTATTTTTGTACAATAAATATTTTGAAAATGAGATTCAGGTTTTTGTTTTATATTTTGTTGATTGTCAATATTTTAGTTGCACAAAACAAGACAGGGTATCCGTCATATCCGCCGCCCGTCAAGTTCCCGATTTATCTTTCGGCGACGTTCGGCGAACTGCGCAACAACGCTTTTCATGCCGGCCTCGATATTAAGACGGGCGGCGTGACGGGAAAGAATGTGTATGCCGTGGCTGATGGCTATGTAAGCCGAATCGGAGTATCGCCATTTGGATATGGCAACGTGGTGTATGTCACTCATAATGATGGATTTATGTCGGTTTATGCTCATCTCGACTGCTTCAATAACAAGATTGGACAATATGTCAAACAAAAGCAGTTAGAGAGTAAGTCGTTTGCACAAAATATCTTCCTTCCTAAAGATGAAATTCCTGTGAAAGTCGGTGATTTTCTTGGACTTACGGGCGATACCGGCGGCTCTGGCGGACCTCATCTGCATTATGAACTTCGCGATGCTGACCAACATCCGGTGAATCCTTTTTTCTTTGGCGTGAAAGTTAAGGATAACGTGCGACCCGTAATAAATGGAATAGCAGTCTATCCTTCTGAAAATTCGTTGGCGAACGGCAAAAATGAACCTTCATATTTTAAAACTGTCAGCAAAAATGGTAAATTATCTGTCGAAAACGATGCGATTAAAGTGAACGGCACGGTTTATTTCGGTATCTCTACCCACGACCAAGCTGATGACTCTAATAATAAAAATGGTGTTTTTTCAATCGAGCTTTTTGCTGATAATAGATTGATATTCAATATTTTATTTGATAAATACTCATACGATGAGACTCGTTATATCAATAGTTTGATTGATTATAAAAAATTTTTTCATGACAAAGAAAGGTTTGTCAGGACTGAAATTGATGATTATAACGGCCTCGATTTATATGGCGAAAGATATGGCAGCGTCACTTTGAAACAAGGGGAAAAAGTAGAGATGAAGTTTGTTGTCAAGGATTATTTTAATAATACTTCTACTGTGAAATTTACTTTGGTAGGAGATGAGCCAACGCAGGAATTTGTTGAAAATCAATATAGTAGAAGCTATTATCGAGTTGATGGGAAACAGAAGGTTCAAATTAATTTAGATGGTTTTACTGCTGATATTCCGGAAAAGGCGTTTTATAAATTTGAATATATCTTGGCGCGACAAATCGACACTATTGCAAATATTGCGTCTGATTATGCGTATGTGCTTGGTTCTGAAGACATTCCGGTTCACAAGAAGATAGATGTAAAAATTCGTCCTTCCCAAAAATATGCTTTTTCTGAAAAACTTTATGTTGTGAACATCTCTTCAGAAAGCAAAATTATCCCTCAGAGTAGCAAAATCATCAATGGGATGGTGTGCGCACAAGTCCGTAACCTTGGTGTTTTTGCTCTTGCTGCTGATACCGTTGCTCCAAAAATCAGTCCGGTAAATTTCAAGAACAATACTAAGGTGATTAAGTGTAAACGATTGAATATCAAGATTAAAGATGCAGAATCTGGTATTGATAAATATGATATTTTTCTCAACGGGAAATGGGTTGTCGGTGCTTATGATGCCAAAAACGACCTTCTTTTTTACGATGTTGATGAGTACCTGAAAAGTGGTAAAAACAATATGGAAGTCGTTGTCACCGACTGTGTCGGCAACGTGGCTCGCAAAAAATATACAATAATCCGGGAAATCCCTCAGTAAGAAAAAATCCTGTCAATCCTGTCCGTGATACTGGTAAGCTCCGGCATCTGGCGTGTCTCCTCGTTCCACGCCATCTAAATCATATCTCAAAATTCCTGTCGCATATTTTGGATTTCCAATTCCTATTGCCGCTGACAGCGTGTCGAGGTGGAAATCAAAGCCTGCAGCATCTGCAAAATTCGGAGCCTTGTTGAAGACGCACGACGTGTAAAGCGTCGTGTCATGCGGTCTTAGCGTGCGCACGAGGCTGTTGTTGAAACGATACGTTGTGTCCGTCCCTGGATAAAATTCCGTCCCGAACTCATCATCTTTGTTACCGTACAAAATACTGTTGTTTATCTCGCAGTTGAAAGGTATTGCGTAAGTAATGCCGTCGGTCGGATTTGTGTATAAGTTGTTGAAAAACAATGCTTGAGCCTTTCTTGTAGAACTCGTCCAATAGTTGGCGACGGTGCCGTGTGTCACGACATAGTCGCCGCCGCCGGTGAGTGCCATGCAGTAGTTGCCGCAGTTGTCGATAAGAATATTCGACATTCCGATGCTGTAGCAGTTAGCGTAAAGTCCCATTCCTGTGTGGTTCTCGATGACGGTGTTCGTGATGTATGCCGGTGCCATGTTGTCTTTCAGCATCCTCTGTATCTGCAAGCCGATGAAGCCGTTTCTGATGATAGCGTGGTCGATGATGTGTCCGCATCCCTCGCGCGCCTCCATGAGCCATATCCTGTCCCATTGTCCTGCCTTGTCGGAATAAAAGGGTTCAAGACGGTCACCTTGAAACACGACGGGATTGTCCGCCGTGCCGTTCACTATGAGTTGTCCTTCGCTCCATGCCCAGAGACCTGAGCCACCGTGGAAATACACGTGCGTGCCCGCCTCTATGGTCAGAGTACCGTCAGAGTCAATCAGTGCCACGTTGTATATCACGTATGGCTTCTCTGCCGTCCAGTGTACGTCTTTATTTACCGAATCAGTTATTGGGATATAATAGTTAGTGTAGTTGCCGTTGGCGTCGGGGAAGATACCTTTCTTGCCGATGAGGTAGTGCGCATTCTGCCCGTACGCGGTGAGGTTTACCGCACTCTCGTTGCCGTTTGTGTTGAAAATCAGACGGTCATGCACAAAAAACGGGTTGTTCTCATCGTTAGGGTCTATCGTCACCTTGATGAAGACGTAAAGACTGTCGTTGGCGTAAATTTCCTTGTCGGAAAATGTGGTTCCTGCCTGCCCGTCAACGTTGATGCTGTAAGGGGAGGAGCCGCCTCGCTCAAGACGTATCGAATTGATTTTCAGGTTTTCGCTGTTCCGATTGTAAATCATCAATGTCCTCGTGGAAGAGCCGATGCTCGTGAACACTGTGTCAAACGCGATAGTGTCTGTCGAAAAACTGATATTCATCGACGGACTGTCAGAAAACACTTGATTTCTTCTGCATGAAATAGTGATTGTGACAATTGATAATAATATGATAACTAACAGTTTACGCATCTTTACTTAATGTATTCCTTGAAGGTCTGGTTTAAGTAGGCATCACTGCCGATATATTTCAAAATCGGCATGAAATCCTTTGGTTCCATGTAACCTGGAGCAACTGTAAGCAGTTGGTTTTCTTCGTTCATGAACACGTACGACGGATACGACATATTGCCTTGCAGCAGTGTCGCAGCGAGTTGGTGTGTGCCTTTACGGCCGTTTCTGCTGCCTTCATTGACAAAGGTATAGCCTGCAAAAACGATGGTGTCGCTCATCTCGGCGTCGAGTTTCACGGCGTAGTAATTCTCGTTCATGTATTCGACGACGTCCTTGTCAATAAAAGTGGTCTGGTCCATTCGCTTGCACCATCCGCACCAATCGGTGAACACGTCGATGAAAATCTTTTTCGGTGCCGTCTCGTTAAGCTTCACTGCTTCTTCAAATGTCATCCAATTGATTTTCTGTGCGTTGCAAAACATCGGCAACGCCATCAAAATTGCTAATGCTAATAATAATTTTTTCATTTTTCAATGTCATTTCGAGCTTGTCGAGAAATCCTCTTTTGCAAAAAACTATTGAATAAAAGGATTTCTCCACTTCGCTCCATTACATTATGCTTCGGTCGAAATGACGACCTATTAATATTCCCTAATTTCTTTTTTCGAATCTTTCTCCTTCAAGCTGTCTCTCTTGTCATAAAAATGCTTTCCTTTCGCTAATGCTATCTCCAGTTTCGCTAATCCTCTCTCGTTGACAAACATCTCGATAGGCACAATAGTGTAGCCTTTTTCGGAGCTTTTCGACTTGAGTTTGCGCAGTTCTTTTTGAGTGAGCAGCAGCTTGCGGTCACGTTTCGGCACGTGGTTGTTGTATGTCCCGAACGCATATTCTGCTATGTGCATGCCTACCACATAAAGCTCATCTTTTATGAAAGCACAATACGAATCTACGAGGCTCGCCTTGCCTTCACGGATGCTTTTTATCTCAGTGCCTGTCAGCACAATGCCCGCGGTATAGCGGTCGATTAGGAAATACTCAAACGACGCCCGCTTGTTCTTTATGCTGATTCTAACGTTCTTGACTTTGTTTGCCACTATTTTACATCTCCCAAAATCAAAGGCATACCGTCTTTGTCACCAATGATGACGACTTTCGTGTTTGGCGACTCTGCAAGTTTCAGTGTCGCGTCGATGCCTTTCTCACGTAAAATCTTATCGTTGATACTCGCGCTCACGATGTTGTTGGCTCTTGCTTTTCCTTCTGCCTCAACACGCTGACGCTCAGCCTCTTGCGATGCTTTTTCGAGCTTAAACTCATATTCAAGGGCTTCCTGTTCCTGCTTCAGCTTGCTCTCAATAGCCGACTTGATGGTAGGAGGAAGGGTAACCGAGCGGATGAGCACCTGATTGAGCTGTATGTGCTTGCCTTCGAGGAGGTTCTTCGTCTCGATGAAAATCTCTTCCTGGATGGCGTCACGTTTTGTGGAATAAATCTGCTCCGGCGTGTATCGTCCTAACACGCTTCTTGCCGCCGAACGCATGGCAGGATAAACCGTCCTCGTGAGATACTGCGTGCCGATAGAGGCATGAAGCATCCCTAACTCTTCCCACTTCGGCTGATACCATGTGGAAAACTCTATCTTGATTTCCAATCCGTTAGATGAAAGAGCACTCATCTCCTCGTCGGCCACCTGCTGACGCGTCTCGTAAAGCTCCATGCTGTTCCATGGCGCGATGAAATGGAAGCCCTCCTCGTAGGTCTTCGTAGTGTCAATACCGCCACCAAACAGACGGTAAAGCACGCCACCGTGACCAGCCGGAATGGTCACCGTGATGCGATTCCAGAAAATAATTAATAACAACACGGCAACGAGACCTATGATAATCGGCGTGTACTTTTTGTTGTTTCCTGACTTATGATATTGATTGTCAGATTGTTGTGTGTATTCCATTGTGCTAAATTTTAATTTGTTATTACTTGCAAAGATAAGAAAAAAACTTGAGATGCAGCCATTTTATAACACTGATTGATAAAATTTATTATTTTTGCACGAAATTTAATTTCATGAATAATGAATAGATTGATTATGTGTTTAGGACTTGCAGGGCTGTTAACTGCTTGTGTATCAAGTAATAATGAAAAAGCCCAAAACGACCCCGAGAATTTCAAGTATCTCGTCGATGAATTCGCCGACTTGAAAGTGATGCGTTATTACATCCCTGAGTGGGACCAACTGACGCTGCAACAGAAAGAGTACATTTATTATCTGGGTGAAGCCGCAAAAAGCGGTCGCGACATCCTTGCCGACCAGAATTTCAAGTACAACCTTACCGTCCGTAAGACGGTTGAGGCTATCCTTAACTCTTATCAAGGTGATAAGCAATGTGCTGATTATCAGAACTTTGTGGTTTATGCAAAACGAATTTTCTTTAGCAATGGCATCCATCATCATTATGCTGAAGATAAGATGTTTCCGGAGATTTCCCAAGAATATTTTGCTAATCTGGTGAAAAATTCTGATAAAAATCTTCTTCCTCTTGCCGAAAATGAGTCTGTAGATGACTTCCTTACTTTCATCACACCTGTCATTTTTGATAAAAACCTTTATGCGATGCGCAGAAGTGGAAAAGATGACATCATCAAAAACTCAAGCGTCAATTTCTATGAGGGCAATATTAATAAAGGTGAAGTAGAAGCTTTTTACGACGCACGGCGCGACACTACCGACCCTCAGCCTATCTCGTATGGCTTAAACTCTAAGCTTGTCAAGGAAAATGGCAAGATTCGTGAGGAGGTCTATAAAGCTGACGGCCTTTATGGAAAGGCAATCAAGCAGATAATTTACTGGCTGAAGAAAGCTAATGCGGTGGCTGAAAATGACGCCCAGCGCAAATATACCAATCTGCTAATCGATTATTATACAACAGGTTCACTTGAAACGTGGGATGAATACAACATCGCACGTTTCAA